>Ga0265596_1000068_pt1 | contig 71713 bp, 88 predicted proteins | sample saktaG_FD_190143 | JGI IMG/M metagenome (GOLD analysis project Ga0265596, IMG submission 190143) | Saline water microbial communities from Sakinaw Lake, British Columbia, Canada - sak_2013_06_06_60m | ecosystem: Environmental > Aquatic > Non-marine Saline and Alkaline > Saline ...
TACTCTTTAAACATAATAAATTAGCTCTTTTCATTATTTACTTGCGAATTAGTAGTCATAGCCAAAAGCCACTGATTTTTCGGTGTCTACTGGCTATGACTACAGAAGTAGCCCACTAGCAAAAGGAGGAAACGTTAATGACAGCAAATGAATTTAAGACCTGGAAAACCATCCACCTCGGCACTGGCCCAAAGACCCCTGGTGATTTCCGGGAAGCCCTGAAGGACAATGAAATTAATCTCAACCACTGGGCCAACGACATTCTTGGGCAACCCGCTTTCACAGTAGCTACCAAGGAAACTGAAATTGATCTGGTCAAAGTTACGCTTGCCAAACTCGGCTTCGAGAATGATACCAATCGCGACCAGATATGCGAGCGCGCCAAAGAACTCGGCTTGGAGCTTTGTCCGGCGGAAGTCGGTCCTCAACTGAGGCTGCAATACCAGGACCAGCCGAATGACGAGTGGGTCTTAATCGGAATGGAGCCGATTCCCAATTCCGATGGAAACCCGAATGTGTTTGGCATGGTGTACCTTGTTTCGGAACTCTGGTTCTTCAGTACTTGGGGCTTTTCCAACCGTGTCTGGTCTGATGTCTTTCAGTGGGTCTTCTGTCTTCCCCGCAAGTAAGAAAAGCCCTTGGATTCTTGGAGGTTTGGTTCCTGTTTGGAGCTTGGTCTCTTGGCCCTTGGACGAAGCCCTCAATCATATTTATTTTATGAAAGAGGGCTTTTGTATTTCAGTAAAAATGTTCGAACTTCGTCCAAAAAACACCGCATAAAGATTTTAAGTATTGAAAATACAAAATGCGCGTCTAAAAACGCGCATTTTGTAATATACAAGTTTTCTTTTATTTTTTCAGAGTTCCTGGTAAAGGTAATCCCAATTTTCCTAAATTACCAAAAACTGAAGCCAAGAGAGCAATAACTACTAAAACAAAAACTATTGGAACAACAAAGGACAAAGAAGGCAATGAGCTTCCTACTAATTCAACTACAGCGAAACCTAAAACATAACTTAAAACCGGTCCTTTCATAAAATTACAAAGCTTTCCGAAAACAAATTCTTTCTTAACTAAAGCAGCAATAATTCCTAAAAGAACATCAATACCAATTAAAATTATTATCCAGCTCATTTGTGGCGTTCCAAATAAAATAGTTAAATCTGCCATATTTTTTTTATAAAATATTTTTTATTTTTTTTCGACCTTTTTAAAATATTATTTATATTATTTAATTTTAAACTAATTTTTAAATTAAATAAACTAAGTTATCCACACCACTAAAAGATTGACTTTATAATTAAAATAAGTTATTTTAAGAACAATGCAGAAGAAAATAATTTTAACCATTATTATTGTTCTCGTTTTAATAATTGGCATCTACCAAGGGTTTTTAAAGAAAGAAACGCCAAAATTTACTTTAGTTGAGACAGAAATAGGTAATATTACTCAGGAAATTTCTGAAACTGGTCAGGTTAAAAAAGGAGAGGAAACAAATCTTAATTTTAAAAATGCTGGTAGAATTGAAAAAATCTATGTTGCTGTTAACGATGAAGTTAAATCGGGAGAAAAATTAATTAAACTTGAAGCAACTCAGCTTCAAATTCAACTTCAAGAAAGTAAAGCATCTCTTTCTTTGGTTCAAGCAGGATTAGATAAACTGTTGACTGGGGCAAGTCCTGAAGAAATTCAAGTTGCGGAAACAACCGTAGCTAATGCGCAAACTTCTTTAGAATCGAGTCAGCAAAACCTAAAAGATGTTCAATCTAAAGCAGAAGAAAGTCTAGATTCCGCCTATGAAGATGTCGTAAATAGCTTAGATGATTCTTATCTGGAAGCTGATAATGCTTCAACGGTGATCGTTTTACTTCAAAAAACTTATTTTACTGAAAACTATGCAGGAGGTATTAGAATTGAAGAATACCAGGAAGGCATCATGGTTAGAGAAAATAAAGATGAAATTGAAAAAGCTGTAGCTGATATAAAATCTTATATAGGTTCAGTTGACGACAATAATCAACATTATAATATTGACCTTGCTGTTTCTGGTACAAAAGAAGCTTTAAAGGAAATTCAAATCAGCTTAAGGTTTATCAGAGAAATCTGCGAACAATCATCTTATTATAATACTGTTTCTGCAACTGATAAAACTTCTTTAGATACTCAAAAAAGTTATATCAATACTGCTTTGACAAATATCACTAATTTTCAGCAAGCTATAGCTTCAGCCAAAGCGACCAACGAAACAAATATAAATATTAGTATGGCTTCGGTTTCCACTGCCCAAGGTGTTTTAAAAACAGCCCAAGACAAACTTTCTTTGCTTGTTGCTTCGCCTCGCCAGGAAGATGTTAATTCATATCAAGCTCAAGTAAAACAAGCTCAAGCCCAAGTTCAGCTTTTAGAAAATCAGATTCAAGAATCTACTCTCAAAAGTCCTATTGAAGGGCAAATAATAAAGATAAACAAAAAAATAGGGGAGATGGTTCAGCCTGCCTTGCCAGATGCGGTTATTATTCTTTTACCAACAGATCCTTTTGAAATAGAGGTTGATATTTATGAAGAGGATATAATTAAAATAAATATTGGAAATCAAGTTGATATTTCTTTAGTTGCTTTTCCTGATCAAGTTTTTAAAGGAAGAGTAATTTCTCTTGAGCCTACTGAAAAACTTATTGAAGGAATAGTTTATTATGAAGTAACCGTTGCTTTTGAACAGATTCCAAACGGAATAAATCCAGGCATGACAGCCGACATTATTATTAAAACTGCTTTCAGAGAAAACGTATTAACTGTTCTGGAAGATGCCGTCCAAAAGAAAGAGGGGAAAACAATAGTTGAAATTTTTAAAGATGGAGTTATTGAAAGCAGGGAAATAGAAACAGGTCTTCTCGGAAGCAATGATATGATAGAAGTTATTTCCGGACTTGAAGAAGGAGAAAAAATAATTCTACGATAATGCCAGAGCCGGTTATCAAATTAGAAAATGTTTGGAAGATTTATCAGTTGGGAAAAGTAGAGCTGTCAGCTTTAAGGGGAATAAGCCTGGAGATTACTCCAGGTGCTTTTGTAACTATTATGGGTTCTTCCGGGTCTGGTAAATCTACTTTGTTAAATATGGTGGGTTGTTTGGATTTTCCGACAAAAGGAAAAGTATTTTTAAAGGGAAAAGATATTTCTAAAATGACGGAAAGTCAACTTGCTCAATTTCGGGGGAAAGTATTAGGATTTGTTTTTCAAGAATTTAATCTGCTTCCTAATCTTAATGCTTTACAAAACGTAACCCTGTCAATGATTTTTCAAAAAACATCATTAGAAAAAAGAAACAAAAAGGCAGCAGATCTTTTGGAGATGGTTGGACTTAAAGAAAGAGTTCTACATCAGCCGGCTGAGCTTTCGGGAGGAGAAAGACAAAGGGTGGCGTTAGCTCGAGCTTTTGCTAATGATCCGGAAGTAATTATTGCCGATGAGCCAACCGGAAACCTTGATTCTATTACTGGAAGAAAAATAATGGAAATTTTAACTGAATACCATATTAAGAAAGGCGGTACAATGGTAGTAGTTACTCACGATTCCAATATCGCTAATTATGCTGAAGAAATAATCCAAATTAAAGATGGTCAAATAGTCGAAAACCACGCAAATGGCAGAAAATATCTATGGAAGAAATAAAAGAATATTTTAAAATAGCCCTAAGGAATATAAAGACCAGAAAATTGAGGACTTTGTTGACTCTTTTAGGTATTATCATAGGTATATTTTTGATAATTTCTCTGCTTTCTTTAAGTGAAGGGTTAAAGTCAACTATCAATCAGCAACTGCAGTCCTTGGGAGGAAAAATGGTTATGATAATGCCAGGGGGTGATGAAGATTTTTTCTCCAGTATGATGTTCGGCGGTGCAAAATTAGAAAAAGTAGATATGGAAGCTATTGAAAAAGCGGAAGGAGTAGATACTGTTATAGGATATTCTTATACCGGGACGCTCGCCAGATATAAGACGGAAGCAAAACAAATTGCTATATCTGGTCTTGATCCCTGGAAAAAAAGTTTGGAAATTATGACTATTTTTCAAGGATGGGATTTATCGGAAGGCAGGTGGCCCACAAAAGGAAAGGAAATTTTAATTGGTAAGATGGTAGCCGAGGATATTTTTTCGAAAAAAGTAAAATCAGGATCAGAATTGATAATAAAAGGCAGAAAATTTAATGTAGTGGGAGTTTTAAAAACCTTAGGGAGCAAGCAAGACGATAGTATGGTTTATATGGATATGGAAGTATATCAAGATATAACCGGAGAAAAACGAGGTACTGCTTCCTATGCAATGGCTAAGTTAAAAGAAGGTACGGACGAAAATATTGTAGCAAAAGCAATCAAAGCAGCTCTGGAAAAAACTAGAAAAAGAAGGTTTGGGGCAGATGAAGCTGATTTTTCGGTTCTTACTTCAGAAAAAATGGGAGAAATAACCGGCACTATTATGGGAATAATTCAATTAGTTATATTTTTGTTTGCCGGTATTGCTATTATTGTAGGAGGAATTGGAATTACAAATTCAATGTTTACTTCGGTTAGGGAAAGAACTCGGGAAATCGGAATTATGAAAGCATTGGGCGCTAAAAACTCGGCAATCCTTTTAATATTTTTATTTGAAGCCGGAATAGTCGGTCTGGTGGGTGGAGTCGTAGGAACATTAATGGGAGTTATTTTAGCCAAAGGAATTCAAATATACGGCCAGGTTCACCCGATATTTTATTTCAATGCATCTATCAGTCCCGGGTTAATTCTTTTCGGCTTGGGATTTTCGTTTATTATCGGTTGCTTATCCGGATTTTTTCCGGCTAGAAGTGCAGCAAAGCTTAAACCAGTCGAAGCTCTAAGGCGCTTCGAATAAAACTATGATTCTTCAAATAAAAAAATATTCTAATTCGGTTTTGAGAAAAAAATGTGAAAAAGTAAAGGAAATAACTCCGGAGATAAAAAAATTGGTCGAAGATATGATAGAAACAATGAAAAAAGAACAGGGAGTTGGATTAGCTGCGCCACAGGTCGGAGTTTCAAAAAGAGTAATCATAGCTGAAACAGAAAACGGCGTTAAAGAATTTATTAATCCTAAAATTCTAAAAAAGTCAAAAGAAACTGAAATTATGGAAGAAGGTTGTTTGAGTTTTCCGGATCTTCGGCTGAAAATAAAAAGATGGAAAGAAGTAGAAATTGAAAGTTTGGATGGAGACGGCAAAAAAATAAAAACTGAAGGAATTTTGGCTAGAATTCTTCAGCATGAAATTGATCATTTAAACGGAATTTTATTCATTGATAGAATTAGTAAATTAAAAAGATTTAGAATTAGAAATAAGCTTAAAGAACTTGAAAAAAGATATGGCTCTGATAGATGAGTTGATTCAGGAAGGCTGGCTTAAAAATAAGAGAATCATTGAAGCTTTTCAAAAAATTAAAAGAATAGACTTTTTGCCACAAGACAGCAAAGATTTATTTGAATTGAACGAAGCTCTTCCCATAGGTTTTAACCAGACAATTTCCCAGCCATTAGTAGTGGCTTTTATGTTGGAACAGCTTCAACCCCAACCAGGAGATAAAATTTTAGATGTAGGTTTCGGTTCCGGATGGACCAGCGCTTTATTAGCTGAAATTATTGGTTCCAAAGGAAAAGTTGTCTCATTAGAAATTATTCCGGAATTAAAAGAGTTTGGCGAGAAAAATATTGCCAAATACAATTTTATTAAGAAAGGAATCGTAGAATGTGTTTGCGCTGACGGTTCAAAAGGTTATATAGGAAGGGCTCCCTTTGATAAAATCCTGGTTTCAGCAACCGCCGATGAAATCTTGCCAGCTTGGAAAGAGCAATTAAAAATTGGAGGGAGAATTGTCGTTCCAATTGAATCTTCTATTTGGCTGTTTGTTAAGAGAAATAAAGAAGAGTTTGATAAAGTTGAATATCCGGGCTTTGCTTTTGTGCCGTTAGTCACAAAATAAAATGAAATTTAGATTAATTCTTACATTTATTATTATTTTCTTAATTGGGTTTTTTGTTTGGCAGGGGATTTATCTGCCTAAAAATCTTGGTTCTGTTGAAAATACTATGTTTTCCATAGAAAAAGGGCAGAAGCTTTTTCAAATCGGAGAAAACTTAGAGAAAGAGGGGATAATCAAAAACAAATTTTTCTTTGATTTTTATTTGATAATGAAAGGTAATCAGAAAAAACTTCAAGCCGGAAAATACCTTTTAAGCCCTTCGGAAAATATATTGGATATTGCTAAAAAAATTATTTCGGGAAGTACGGCTAAGATAAAAATTACCATTCCCGAAGGATTTACCATAAAACAAATTGAAGAACGATTTAAAGAAATAGGATATCCGATTTCTCCTATTGATGTTTCTTTGAAAGGATTTTTATTTCCCGACACTTATCAATTCTCTTATTCGGAAACTAATCAAGAAATCATCCGAAAGATGCTGGATAACTTTGATAAGAAATTAACTTCTGATTTGCGGGAAGAAATAGAGAAACAAAATAAAACAATTCCGGAAATAGTTACAATGGCTTCTTTATTGGAAAAAGAACTGATAACGAAAGAAGAAAAAGAATTGGCTGCGGGAGTATTATGGAAGAGATTAAATGCAAAGATGCCTCTACAAGTTGATTGTTTTCTGGAAACGTATGAGAAATTAGGCCTGCCGGAAAAACCGATTTGTAATCCCGGGCTGGAAAGCATAATAGCAGCAGTGTATCCTAAGGACAGCTTGTACTGGTATTATTTATCAACGCCAGAAGGAGAAACAATTTTCAGTAAAACCTTGAAGGAACATAATTTGTTAAAAGCTGAATATTATTAATAAGGAGTTGACAAAGAAATAGTAATTTAGTAAACTTAAAACTAGCCGTAGATAAGAGGCAATCACTAAGTCCTCTCGAGGTAAAATAGTATATTTTTATCGTCTGCGGTTTATCGCAGATTTTTTATTATATTATTATGGCATTAACAAAAATTCAAAAACAGAAGATCATCGAAGATTTAAAAGAAAAAGCTTCCAAACAAAAAGCAATGGTTTTTGCTGATTTTACAGGTTTGAAAGTAAAAGACTTGTCTAATTTGAGAAAAGAATTGAGGGCATCTGAAAATGAATTGAAAGTAGTTAAAAAAACTTTATTGGGATTAGCTTTAAAAGAAAAAAAGATTGAGATAGAAAATGAAAAATTAAAAGGAGAGATTGCCGTGATTTTTGGGTTTAAGGATGAACTGTCTCCTGCTAAAATAATTTATCAATTTAGCCAAGGAAATCCAAATTTAAAAATCTTAGGCAGTTTCTTTGGAAATAAATTCCAGAATGCGGAAGAAACAATTATTTTGGCTAAACTTCCAACTAGAAATGAGCTTTTATCTGAATTAGTTGCAACTATTTCTGCTCCCATGTCTCAATTTGTCAATGTTTTACAGGGAAATATTAAAGGTCTAATCTGTGTTTTGGCTAAGGTCAAAACGTAATTATCAATTATTAATTTTAAAACTATAATTATGACTGAAGAAAAAAAAGAAGAAAAAAAGGAAGAAAAAAAAGAAGCTAAGGTTCCAAAGAAATTTGAAGACATTGTTAAGAAAATAGAAGAATTGTCAGTTTTAGATTTATCCGAATTGGTTAAGGTTTTAGAAGAAAAATTCGGAGTTTCAGCTCAGGCTCCAATAGCAGTTGCTCCTGCTGCTGCTTCTGGTCCTGCTGCAGATTCTGTCGAAGAAAAAAGTATTTTCAACATTGAGCTTACAACTGTTGGCGACAAAAAGATTGAAGTGATTAAGACAGTAAGGGATATAACCGAGAAAGGATTGAAAGAAGCCAAAGATTTAGTTGACGCTGCTGCTACTGCTCCTCAGATGGTTAAAGAAAACGTTAAGAAAGAAGAAGCCGAGGAGATGAAGAAAAAGTTTGAAGCAGCCGGCGCCAAAGTAGAATTAAAATAGGACAAATATTCCGAAATTTTAAAAATCAAGTCCGCCAGGGCTTGGTTTTTTTTACAGTTATTGACATCGCCTAAAGAATGATTTTTTGGTAGAATAAGGTTGATATGAAAAATGTCATTGTTCCGTTGCCCAAAAATGATTCTCTTGTAGCTCAATTAGGATCATTGTATAGAACTTTTATAAATACTAAAAATAAAGAAGATTTAGAATTTGATTTATCTTTGCTTGATTGGGTTTGTCCTTTATTAGTGTTGCCTATAAGTGCCTATATAAATAATACTCATAGTGAGTATAGAATAAATCAATTGTCCAAAATTAAAACATACCTAGAAACAGTAAACTTTCCAAAGGGTATAGATTCTATTTCTTCATTTCAACGAAAAACTCAGAAATACAAAAGTTATATTCCAATAAGTATATTAAGAAAAAAAGAGGGAACTAAAAGAGAGAGGTTAGAAGCATTATTTTCGGAAAAAATTTACGAGACACTTGGTAATATTCCAGGAGCGCAAAACGCTGTTTGTTATCCTATTGCAGAGTTGGTGACTAATATATTTGAGCATAGTAAGAAAGATACCGGATTTATCTTCGGCCAATTTTATCCTAACAAAAATTATTTAGATATTTGCATTGTTGATTGCGGTAGGGGATTTGCCGGTGCGTATAAAGAAGAAAAAAATCTAAAATTATCAGATATCGATGCCATTACTGAAGTAATGAAGGGTAATTCGGTAAAATCTGACAGAGAAAGAGGTTATGGTGTTTGGACATCTAAAAAGATTATATGCGACGTTTTAAATGGAGGGTTTATTATGATATCGGGTGCTGCTGGTTTAGTTTCCGAAAACAAAAAAGAAAGATTGGTATTTTTTCCTAATTTTTATTGGCAAGGAGTAATTATTGCTTATAGAATACCAAAACCGACAGGACCTCTTGATATCTCTTATTTTTTAGAATAATATTTAATTTATGTTATAATTAAATAATATTTATACGACAATTAAAAATATGAAAAATATTAAAAAAGAAAAGAAAACTTCAATAGACGTCGCCAATTTATTAGCACCGATTATAAGCTCTCGTGATATAGTTAGTATATTGGAGAAATTTATTAAAAAAACCAATACCCGATTGGTCGATTTGGATTTCATCAATGTAATATTTATTTCACGTTCTGCTACCCATGCCTTATTATTGATGAAGGAAAATCTACGAGCTAAAAAATCTATACTTTTTATTAATACCAATAAAAATGTAGCAGAGATGTTACGTGCTGTAGCCGCAAATAGAGCTGTTCCCAAATCGCAAAAACCAAAGTTTAATCTGGAAAAAATTAATATAAATTCTTTATTAAAAAAAGCTTTAACTTAAAGAAAGAAGAAGCTGAGGAGATGAAGAAAAAGACAGTATCTTTGATATAATTTAAACTGGATATAAGGTTAAAACTAACAATTAGTCTATAAATATGGAAAAATTAATAAAATATGACTAAAAAATTTATTCATTCAAAAGAATATTCTTATACAGTAATTTATGAACCCTTAAAAGACGGTGGTTTTAATGTTGTTTTCCCAGCTATCCCAGAAATTTGTACCTTTGGCCGAAACTTGAAGGAATCCAAAGAGATGGCTAAAGATGCTTTACGTTGTTATTTAGAAAGCGCTTTCAAGAGTAGAGAAATAATTTCCGAAAGACCTCAATCTTTTAAAAAGCCAATAAGAGAAAAAGTAGCAGTTTCTTTTTCTCTAAAATAAATGACCACCTTGCCAATACTGAAACCAAAAGAAGTAATCCGAGCTCTTCAGCGAGCCGGTTTTTATATTCATCACCAGATTGGAAGTCATGCTCGGTTATTCCATCGGACAAAATCTTATTTAAAAATTACTGTTCCAGTTCATTCAAAAGATATTCCCCAATTGACACTTTTACATATTTTAAAACAAGCTGAAATTTCAAAAGATGAATTTCTAAAACTTTTATAATAGAAGTAGCCGGCGCCAAAGTAGAATTAAAATAGGACAAGTATTCCGAAATTTTAAAAATCAAGTCCGCAAGGACTTGGTTTTTTATAAATGTTAAAAAATATAATTAAGGTAGGACATAGATAGGACATCAAAACTATTGACAAGTTTTTTATTTGTGTTAAAACAAACAATTATGAAAGGTCAAGGAGGGCCTTTTTATATAATAGTTCTTTGGCTCTTTGAGAGAAGAATACTGATAATTGACATAAGCTGAGATTGGAAATAAAGGGAGGTGATGCTTATAGAAAAATTGACATTCGGGAAAGACTGAATGACATTCAGGAAAGACTGGAAATTTTTTCTTTGGCTACTGCTGACAAAGCAGTAAATCAAAACTAAAGAGAAAAGGAGAAGAAGTGAAAAAGGTAATAATTCTGATACTGGCACTGACACTGGTTCTACTTCCGGCCACGGCTTTGGCTGAATCGCCTGGTGGGTCTTGGCTTAGACAATTATTGCTGGATTCTAGCTCTTATTATGGCTATATTAGCTGCCTTGCTTCTCTTATCTCGAAAGAAAAAAAAGAAAGCAGAAGATAAAAAGAAACATTTTTGGCTTTCAATCTTTAATATAATCATCTTAATTATCTTAGCTATATTGATGAAATGCTTGCCTTTAATAATTCCGATAATTATGTTAATTATTTTTCTTTTCAGGGAATATCAATTTGATAAATCTTCAAGCCATTGAATAAATGAATAGTTTTGCCGTTAAGAGATACGGCAAAATCTGAAAGATTGTCAAACTTTTCGCTTTGATACTGCTTAATAGTTTCGCCGGCTTTATTAATAATAATAAGCCGGTTTTTATTTGGTTCTAAAATATAAAGATAGGGAAGTGTTTCGGAAGTAAAAATCCTGGAAAAGTTTTTTGGTTCCGGGAAAATATTTAATTCTAAGGTTTTTTGAAGATTACCGGCATAATATCTACTGATTGAATTATCTTTGTTCAGAATCCAAATGCCTCCGTCTATTATTATTGATTTTGCTTCAATTAATGAATCAGATTTTATCCAAACCTTTGGTTCGGCCCATTTAAGATCTCCTGTTGAAATATATTTAATTATTTCTCCGGATATATTGTCTAAAGAATAAAGGTTTGATTTATAATCACAAAAGATATCAGACGTAAAATTTTCCGGAGCAGTTTCTCTTAAAACAGACATTTTTTTAGAAATAAATTCGTTTTCATCAAAATCAGGAGACAATAAAGGTTCTTCGATTATTTTCATCCTGTTAAGAGATTCTAAATATCCTTTCATTGTTTCTTGGATAGCGAGAGCTTGTTCTTTCAATGGTAAATTTTGAATTTTAGTTAAAGGTAAAATTTCATCCCAGCTTTCTTTCAATAGTAAGTTTGCTTGTTTTTGAGCTTCTGGTCTTAATTCTTTTAAAAGTAAAAGGTTTTCTGCTTGGCTAACTTTTTCTTGAATTTGACTTAAGGTGGTTTGATATTCTTTTAATTGCTGCTCTTTTTCCTTTTGAAAAACAAAAGACCCTAAAACTAATAGAAATATTAAAACTAAAATTATAATTATATTTTTAAAAGAAGAAGTCTTTATCCTTTTTTCCATCTTCTCTTTCATAAATGGAATCTTGATATTTAATTTAGGGATAATAATTTTAGGAATAGCTGGCTTATGAATAGTTAATTTAGGAATAGATGGATGAGGTAGTCTTAATTTAGGTTTTTTAATTAATTTCTTAATATAATTAATAATCGGAGTAAAAGCTTCTTTCAGAGAAAATCTTTTTTGTTGTGGTAAAATAGATTCTCGCTTCTTGATTAAAGTTTCTTTGGTTAAAGCTATAACTAAACAAACTCCTGAAATATTTAAAAGATCTTCTTTACCGTGATTAAAGATTCCCCTTAATTTTTCTCCGTCAAAGGGAACTATTTCAGCGATTTTGTCTAAAAGGTTCTTACTTTGGCAATAATCAAAAACTTCCTTTGTCAAAACTAAAATCAAATCATTTTCAGCCAATTTCCCAAAAGCAATATTGCCAAATATCTTTAAAGGATAAGGGTCAATTTCTTCTAATTTTAATTTCTCGTCAATATCGATAATTCCTCTTCCTCTTAATAAGAGTATCTTTAAATCTCCAACCTTAGTAAAATTAAGTTCAAAGTTTCTCAAAGAAAGTACGGCAAAACTTAAATTTCCAAGCCAGCTTACATCACTACTTTTAGCAATTCTTTCTAAGTGATCATTAGCCGTTCTTAAGCTTTCTTTAAGTGAATTTTCTGGTAAATGAAGTTTTGGACTGTAATATTTTTCTTTAATAACACTGGATAAATTATCAAGAAAGCGGTTGTTTTTAGGTAGAACATTTTTTAGATTTCCTACCATGTATAAACTTCCTACTCTCCTTTCATAGATATTTTCCGGTTCATAACAAAAACTATCGAAAACCAAATCTTCTTTTCTTTTTGGATTAAAATGAAATTCAAAAACCTGCATCAAGTATATTGTAGAAAATTTATAAAAAAATAACAAATATTAAAGAAGTTTCCTTTTTTAATTTTCAACAGGCGATGAGGTAAATCTCATCTTCCACCTCGCCTCTATGGAGGCTCAGTACTTGACTTTTATTTAATTTGTAGTATTATAAAAACAGTACATTCGGATAAGGAGAGTGAAATGCCAATAATATTGGCTACGGAGAAAGAAAAGTGGGTGATGATTCACATTATGACAGAAGAGTTGAATAGGGTCCAAGGGTCTAATGGGAATCACTACGGATTACTGAATCTGGAGGAGTTGAAATCCTTGATTGAGAAACTGACAATCGCCTAACGTCTGTCTGAGTGAAGGAGGAGAAAGATGTTGAAAGGGACATGTCCTAATCCCAAATGTGGAAAGGTCTACTACGGCTGGGCCCTGTGTCAGGGTCAACAGATCTGTGACAAGTGTGGAGCTACACTTATCATAGAAGAGCCTAGACCTTCCAAACCGACACCACCTATCGAGCCTCCTACCAAGCCTTATTTCACTTAAGGCAAGTGGCTAAGAGTGTTTTGAACGCTCTTAGCCGCTCTTTTTTTTGATAAAAGGTATAGAAAATGTCAAAATAATAATAACAGGGCACTTGGCGCAGGGGTTAGCGTGCTTCGTTCACATCGAAGAGGTCATAGGTTCGAATCCTATAGTGCCCACTATGAAACAGTTTTTAGAGAAAAATAAAATATTCCTGGCGATTATTATTGGAGCTTTAATTATTGGAGCTGCTATTTATGTTTCGTCTAAAAAACAAATTTCAGAAAAAGGAGAAGCAGAAATTACAAATGGCCAATATTTAGCTTCATCTGAAGTAATAGTGACTAAAGTTATTGATGGGGATACAATAGTAGTTGAAGGTGGCTATCATTTAAGGCTTTTAGGCATTGATACGGATGAAAGTGGTTATCCTTGCTATACAGCAGCTAAATTACGCCTTGAAGAATTGGTTTTAAATAAAAAAGTTGAATTGGAAAAGGATCAAACAGATGTTGACCAATATGGCAGATCTCTGAGATATGTTTTTTTTGACAATAAAAATATCAATCTTCAATTAGTAAAAGAAGGTTTAGCTATCGCTCGATTTTATGAACCGGATATAAAATATAAGGAAGTTATAAATGAAGCTGAAAAAGAAGCCATTGAAAACAAAATCGGCTGTAAATGGGGAGAAGAAGAGAATTTTAAAGAACTTGTTCCCGAAAAAACCGGTTTAGAAGTAGTTTTAGCTTGTGATGCAGGGAATTATATTGGTAAAGAAATGATTGTTGAAGGAAAGGTTATTGATGTTTATAAATCAGCAACTGATACTACTTTTTTGAATTTTGAAGAAGCTTATCCCAATCAATGTTTTACGGCAGTAATTTTTAGTTCTAACCAATCTAAATTTGTTGAAAATCCGCAAAACTATTATTCGGGAAAAACTGTCAGAGTAAAAGGAAAAATTAAAGATTATCAAGGTAAGCCGGAAATTATATTAGATGATGTTTCTCAAATAGAAATAGGAATATGAATTCTTCTTATGTAATTAATTCAAGAGGGGAGAAAGAGCTTTTTTCTTTGAGGAAAGTATATCAAAGCGCAAAGAGAATTGGCGCCTCAAAAAGCTTGGCTGAAGAAATTGCTAAAACTATTCAAAAAGAAATTTATCCGGGTATTAAAACCTTAGAAATATTTAAAAAAATAAAGCAAATACTTCGTTGGGAAGCGCCGAATTTGGCTATAAAATTTTCTCTCAAAGAAGCAATGAGAAAATTGGGACCTACCGGGTTTCCTTTTGAGAAATATATCGTAGAGATTTTTTCTCGGCAAGGTTTTCAAGTTAAATTAAATCAGCATATTCAGGGTCTTTGTTTACGTTATGAAATTGATTTCTTAGCCCAGAAAGGAAATTTACTCTATATTGGAGAATGTAAATATCGAAACTTATCAGAAGGAAGGGTTCATTCTGATATAGCTCTGTCTAATTATGCTCGATTCTTAGATCTTAAAAAGGGATATTTTTTAAGGCAAAAAACGTTCAAAAACTTTGAATTAAAAACTATTTTAGTTACCAATACCAAGTTTACTACATCGGCTATTAGATATTCTAAATGCGTAAATACCTGTCTTTTGGGATGGAGATATCCTAAACCTAAAGGGTTAGAGTATTTTATTGAAAATCAAAACTTATATCCAATTACTATTCTTCCTTCATTAAAAAAAGATTTAGCTGATATCTTAACTTCAGAAAAGATTATATTAGCTAAAGATATTTTAAAAATTAATCCTATAAAGCTTGCTAAAAAGGTTAAAGTATCTCCAAGTCGTTTCAATCTATTAATAAAAGAAGCAAAAATTCTATTAAAATAGAAAATAAAACTTGACATATATTATTTTATACGTTACAATTTAACAGTGGAAAGCGAAGCTTTCTAAGGAAAGCAAAACTTTCTGACTTAAAAACAGAAAAAAGGGAGGTGTAGATTGAAAAAAGTTTGGGCAAGGTCAATGAGCTTTGTAAGAGGACCCTTTAGATTCTTTTATAAGGCATACTATGAAGCTGACGATGGTTCCTGGAAGCTTGTATCATTCAAAGTTGAAGGATATGAGTCAGTCCTCGACTTCCCATTAAACCAGCGGATAGAGCTTGTGAAGAAGTTCGGTCGCCAAGCAGCTAGGGCTGCCCACGAGGCAGCTGAAAAACCTATGAAAATAGGGAAAGGCGTGGTCTAGAATATTTTCCCCCTGGATCATGCCTTTTTGTTTCGTAAAAAAAAATGATATAATAAATATATGAATATAAAAAAGATTGGCCTTAATGTTTCTAAAGTATCTTTAACTGGAATTTCAATCTGGCTGTCTTTACAATTGGGTTTAGGAATAATTCTTGGGTATTTTACAGCTAAACTTTTATCCGGAAAGCAAACTGGGCAGCAAGGAAAAATAAAATCTCTTGCTTTTCAGATGGGCAGCTACAAACTCCATCTACATCATTGGTTATTTGGTTTAGGAGCTCTTATATCTATTTTAATTTTTGATTTATTCTATTCACAATTTTTTTATGGAGTTTTAGGAGGTTTAGTTATCCAAGGTATTTTTAATTACAAGGATTGGAAAAAGATTTTAACTAAAATAAAATAAAAATGACTAGAGGCGAAGCATTTGAAACATTAAAACAAAATATTCAGAATCAAAACTTGATAAAGCATTGTTTAGCTGTGGAAGCAATAATGCGAACTTTAGCTCGCAATTTTAAAGAGGATGAGGAAAAATGGGGTTTAACTGGACTATTACATGATATAGACTATGAAAAAGTAAAAGATGATTTATCCCAACATTCTTTAGTAGGAGCAAAAATGCTTGAGGATTTGGGTATAGATAAAGATATTTGTCAGGCAGTAAAAGTTCATAATGAAGCTCACAATATTCTTCCCCAAACTCTTTTAGAGAAAGCTCTTTTTGTAACTGATCCTTTAACCGGATTAATTGTAGCAGCTACATTAGTTTTACCTTCAAAAAAAATAGCTGATTTAACTTTGAAAAATGTTTTGAATCGTTTTAAAGAAAAAAGTTTTGCCAAAGGGGCTAATAGAGAAATTATTAAAAAATCTGAAGAGCTTCTTAATCTAAAATTAGAAGATTTTGTTAAAATAGGCATAGAAGCTATGCAAAAAATTGCTAAAGACTTGGGCCTTTAATAATTTATGAAAATTATTACTAAAAAAGAAATTCTACCGATTGTTTTAATTATTCTTGCTTTTGTAGTAGGACTTCTTTCATATTCTAGTTTACCGGAAACTATTCCTTCTCATTGGAATGCTCAGGGAGAAATTGATGCCTGGTCAAGCAGAAATTTCGGTGTTTTCTTTCTTCCCAGCATAACCTTAGGAATCTATCTTTTAATTACTCTTATTCCTTTGATTGATCCTTTAAAAAAGAATTATTCTAAATTTGCTATTCCTTATTTTTGGTTCCGGACTCTTTTTATTCTCTTCTTTGTTTTGCTTTATTTTTATACTCTTTGGGCTGCTTTAGAAACAAAGTTAAACATAAACTTTTTCATTATCCCAGCTTTTTCAGTTTTATTTACTTTAATCGGAATATTTCTTCCAAAAGTCAAAAAAAACTATTTCGTTGGCATTAAAACTCCTTGGACTATTCACTCAGAAGAGGTTTGGGATAAAACCCATCAATTTGGCGGAAAATGTTTTATTGTTGGCGGAATACTTGCCATATTCAGCTTGTTATTTCCTCAGTACTTCTTATCAATTTTTATCGCAGTTATTTTATTAACAGCTCTTACTCCAATAATTTATTCTTATTTTATCTTTCGTAAAATTAATAAACTTAATAATAAGGTCGAATAATAATAATTTTTAAGATTAAATTTATAAAAATGAAAAAAAATATAATTAATATCCTTGCAATTACAACTACAGTCTTTTTGGTTTCTCTTATTATTTGGGTAGGAATTAATATTCAAGATAAAATTGAAAAAAGTGAAAATACCATTACTGTTTCTGCCACCGGTGAAGTTTATGCTAAACCCGATTTGGCTTTAACTACTTTTTCAGTGATAACGGAAGCTGAAACTGTTGACGAGGCAATGAGCCAAAATATAACAAAAATGAATATGATAATTGATTCTATCAAGAATCAAGGAGTGGAAGAAAAAGATTTAAAAACCACTAGCTTTAATATCTATCCTCGCTATGAATGGCAAAAAGATGTTCAAATTCCTCCTTCTCCTCAAGGAGAAAGAGTACTAGTAGGTTATGAAATTCAACAATCTCTTCAGGTAAAAATCAGAGATATGGAAAAAATAGGCGATATTATTGAAAAAGCAACTCAATCAGGAGCCAACCAAGTAGGAAACTTACAATTCACTATTGATAAAGAGGACGAACTTAAAGATCAAGCTAGGGCGCAAGCAATTGAAAAAGCTAAAAATAAAGCTAAAGAATTAGCTTCTCAATTGGGAATAAGCTTAATAAGAATTAGTAATTTTCAAGAAAGCGGAACTTTTCCTGGTTATTACGGTTTAGAAAAAACAATAAGTTTTGATGCTGGCGAAGAAGCAACACCTCAACCTCAAATAGAAACTGGCGAAAATAAAATAGAAGTAACCGTTACTATTACTTACGAAATTAAATAAATATGTTTTTGAAGTTGCCGGAAGATAGAAAAATTTCCTGGACAAAGCATTCTAAAGGAAAAATGCAGCAGTATCAACTTTCGGAAAAGCGAGTTTTGCGAATTTTGCGAAAACCCGATAGAAAAGAAACCGGAGTAGCTCCAGAAACAATTGCAGTAATGCAGATTACCGGAACAAAAAAACATCCGACTGAAGTTTGGATGATGTACCAATTAATAAAAAAACCAAAACAAATTAGAATCATCAGTGCTTGGCGATATCCAGGAAGAAGTCCTTTGGGAGAACCACCGCCTATTCCCGATGACGTTTTAGAAGAACTGGAAAAACTAACTAAATTCTGATAAAGTAAAAATATATGGGTACAAAAATCTTTGGGTGGGCATTATTAATAGCTGGTATTTTAATAATAGCTTGGACTTTATACTCTTCCTATAATATGTTTACCGGCCAGGCAGCTATACCGGAAATTTTTCAGACAGAAGAAGCTTCTTCTCAAAAAAAAGAAACTTCTAATAGTATAGAGTCCCAAATGCAAGAAATGATTGGAGAACAACTAAAAGGGTTAATTCCAGCTGATACTATTCCTAAGTTGTTTAATTTAACCGTTTGGGCAGTTTTAGCCGGAATCTTAATTTTTGGAGGAGCTCAAATATCCAATATAGGAGTAAAATTAGTAAAAAAATAAACAAATTAACATTATATGATTATACTTTTAGATATCTTATTTACCATAATTGTTTTTAGTGTTGCTTTTTGGCAAGTAACTAAAATGTTTTTTTAGGCATATTAGCCTTTTATGGAAGAAATTACGAAAAAACAAAACATCTTTATCCAAGGATTTTCTTGGCAATTTTTTGAAGTACCGAGAAATATTTTAAAAGTCTGGAAAAATTTTCTTTTGTTCAATCTAAATTACTTTTCAATTCCTCTGCTTATAAGAACTTTTTTTTCTCCCTGGAGAAAATATAAAATATATCATGGAAAAGGTTTTGACATCGGCGAATATTCTACGGCGTTATTTTCTAATTTAATCTTTCGTCTTTTAGGTGTTATTTTGAGAACTCTTCTAATTTTTATTGGACTTTCAGTAGAAATTTTTATCATTTTTATCGGAATATTTATTCTGATAGGACAGGTTATATTGCCTGTTCTTTTAGTTTTTGGAATTTATTATGGATTCAGAATTTTTCTTTAATTTTAAAAAAACAGCAATCTTCCAAGCCGTAAGATGGAAAGGTTATTTTAGACTTGCCGAATTATTAAAGAACTTATTTTTAATTCTATTTATCTTAATTTTTTTAGCTTTTCTCTACGGATTTTTAGGTGAAAATTTTCCTCAAAGTTTAAATTCAAAATTACTCGGTTTATTGATAATACTTTTTACTTTATCTATTGGTCTTTGTTTAAAAATAAACTTCTTTAAGTCAAAATTTAAAAATCCTGAATTAAAAACAACGATTGTCCAAGCCCTTTCAAAACCCGAAAAATATAATCTTGCAGGATTTATGAATTTTGAAGTTGCCGAAGCTGTTTGCAGATCAAAAAACGACCTAACTCGTCTTTTTTACAATCTTCTTTGTAATAATCCTAATTTTAATTTTGTATTTTCTCGAGCTGTTTTAAGTTTAAGAGAAATCAAAAAAGAATTAAAAAAATATCTAAAGAAATCTATTGATGTCAAAATTGATATTAAGCAAGAAGTAATCTTAAATGCTCTGAAAGTTGCTCAAAGAAAAAAACATCAAAGAATTGAAAAAGGAGATATGATAACTGCCTTGTCTGAATATGAGCCGATGTTCAAGAAAATTTTAATTGAAAATAATTTGACAACGAAAGATGTCGAAAATTTAACTTGGTGGGAGGAAAATTTAGAAGAGGAAATTAAAGAAAGAAAAAAATTTTGGAAATGGGAAAATTTGATTAAAAAAGGTTCTTTGGCTAAAGAGTGGGCATTTGGCTACACTATTACTTTGGATAAATTTTCAATAGATTTATCAAAAGTGCTAAAAAAGAGAGGTTCTCCTGAAATAATTGGTCATCAAGAAGAGATTAGGGCGATAGAAAGAATTCTATCCAAAGAAGAAGACAATAATGTTTTATTGATAGGAGAACCTGGAGCAGGTAAAAAAAGCATTGTTCAGGGACTAGCAGCAAAACTTCTTTTGGGCAAAAGTCTGCCAAATCTTAATTATAAAAAAATAAAGGCACTAAATATCTCGTTTCTTTTGTCTAATGCCGAGAATCAGGAAGAAATTCAAGCTATTTTAGACAAAATTTTTCAAGAAACATTAACAGCTGATAATGTTATTCTAACTATTAACGATTTTGATAATTTTATTAAAAGCGAGAAACAACCTGGAGTAATTGATATTTCAGGAATTATTTCTTCTTATTTGGCTTTGTCTGGTTTTCAAATTATAGCTATTACTACTTATCAAGGTCTTCATAAATATCTTGAAAAGAGACCGGAAATTTTAAACCTTTTTGAAAAAGTGGAAGTTTCTGAAATTTCCGAAAGAGAAACCTTAGTGCTTTTAGAAAGATTAGCTTTAATTTATGAACAAAAATATAAAAAATTTATCAGCTATCAAGCTTTAAAAGAAATAATTAGTTTAGCTGCAAAATATCTTCCTTCTTTACCTTTTCCTAAAAAAGCAGTTGGTCTTTTAGATGAAGTAATGGTTTATATTTCTCAAATCAAAGATAAGATAGTCTTGCCAAAACATGTAGCTAAGATTGTTTCAGAAAAAACTCAAATCCCGGTTGGCGAAATAGAAACTAAAGAAAAAGAAATTTTGCTCAATTTGGAAAAATTAATTCATCAGAGAATTATTAATCAAGATAAAGCCGTAGATGAAATATCAGCTGCTCTAAGAAGAGCTAGGGCAGGAATAACAATCAAAAAAGGGCTAATGGGTGGCTTCTTGTTTTTAGGACCAACTGGAGTTGGAAAAACTGAAACATCAAAAGCCTTAGCTGAAATATATTTTGGTTCGGAACAAAAAATGATTCGGCTTGATATGTCTGAATTCCAAGCAATAAAAGATATTTCAAGGTTAATTGGTTCACCTCAACAAGAAGGATTATTGACTACTCAGGTCAGAGAAAATCCTTTTTCTTTAATCTTACTGGATGAAATTGAGAAAGCTCATCCCAATGTTCTAAATTTATTTTTACAAGTCTTAGACGAAGGATTTTTAACCGATGGTTTGGGCAGAAAAATTAATTTTAAAAATTCAATTATTATCGCTACGTCTAATGCTGGTTACAAAATAATTTTAGAAGCATTAAAAGAAAAGACTGAATGGTCTCAGGTCAAAGAAAAACTTTTAGACTACTTGTTTGAAAAAGCTATTTTTAGGCCCGAATTTATTAATCGGTTTGATGGAGTAATTGTCTTTAAGCCGTTGTCTAAAGAAAACCTTCTTGATATTGCTGAACTTCTACTTCAAAAATTAAAGAAAAACCTTAAAGAAAAAAATGTTGAATTTATTATTACCTTGCCACTTAAAGAAAAGATTGTTGAATTAAGTTATTCTCCAATCTTTGGAGCCAGAGAGATGAAAAGAGTAATTCAGAACAAAATAGAAAACGTTTTAGCTTCAGCTCTTTTATCAGGCAAACTGAAAAAAGGAGATAAAATAGAAATTGATCCAGAGAAATTTAAACTAAATATTAGGTAATAAACTTCTATTAGATAAGAAATATAAAAAACAGCATTTATGACTGTTTTTTTTATTGTCTGTGGATATACTGTGGATAAAACTCAGTTTTTATCGGGATTTTAAGAGTGGTTAATATTGGTTGACTCATAGTCTAGAGTGGGTTAAAAAGAACATAAGTGGGGAATTGTGGAAAAAGCTGGGGATAAGTGAACAAAACTGTGAATAAATATGTTTATAGGAGAATATACATACTCAATAGATGATAAGAAAAGATTAGCTATTCCGGCTAAATTTCGGAAGGCTTTAGAAAAACGGGCAATAATAACTAAGGGGTTAGACCAATGTCTTTATCTTTATTCAATTAAGGTGTGGGAAAATGTTGCTAAAAATATAGCCAAACTTCCTTTTACACAAGCTGATGCCAGAGGATTTTCTAGATCAATATTAGGAGGAGCAATGGAAGTTAATATTGATAATTTGGGCAGAATTTTAATACCTGATTATTTAAAAAAATACGCAATACTTAAAAAGAAAGTTATATTTGTCGGAATGTACGATAAAGTTGAAATATGGGATGAATTAGAGTTTGAAAAATATAAAAATAAAACTGAAGCAGAAATAGGGGATATAGCAGAACGCCTTAAGGAACTCGGCATTTAATCTTAAATTTAAAATTTAATTGTGAGTCATATACCAGTTCTTCAAAAAGAAGTTATTAAATACTTGGATCCTAAGCCAAATGAGGATTTTATTGATTGTACGATTGGCGAAGCAGGCCATACTACTGCAATTCTGGAAAAAAATACTCCAAAAGGAAAAGTTTTGGGAATTGATTGGGATTCAGAAAAGATTAAAAATTTAAAGGAAAAGAAGGAAAAAGAAAGGCTAATTCTTATTTGCGATTCTTTTATCAATTTGGAAGAGATTGTTAAGAAAGAAAAATTTTCTTTTGTTTCAGGAATATTATTTGATTTAGGTTTTTCAAGCTGGGATTTAGAAGAGAGTAAAAGGGGATTTAGTTTTTTGAAAGAAGAACTTTTAGATATGAGGTATAACATTCAAAATCCCTTAACAGCTGAGAAAATTCTGAATTTTTGGTCAAAACTTGAAATTGAAAGAGTTTTAAGAGAATACGGAGAAGAACAATTCTCTAAAAAGATTGCTGAAAAAATTATTGACTTCAGAAGAATAAAACCAATTGAAACAACATCTCAGTTGGTAGAAATTATTAAGAAAACAGTTCCTTTTCAATATCAACATAAAAAAATTCATCCTGCTACTAAAACCTTTCAAGCTTTGAGAATTACCGTTAATAACGAATTAAACAATATAGAAGAAGCCTTACCTCAGGCCGTAAAAATATTAGCTCCGGGAGGAAGATTAGTAGTAATTTCCTTTCATTCTTTAGAAGACCGAATTGTAAAAAATTTTTATCGGTCTTGCGCTTCAAAAAAATTAAATATTTTAACTAAAAAGCCGATTAAACCTCAAGAAGAAGAAATAAAAATTAATCCTAGAGCAAGGTCAGCTAAACTTAGAGCGGCAATAAAAATATAATGGCTAAATTTATTAAAGCAACAATCTCTATTTCCATACTGTTTCTCTTATCTTTTTATGTTTTTCAGGTTAATTCTTTAAGTAAGGAAATTTATCTCATCGAAAATTATGAGAAACAATTAAATCAGCTTTCTGAAGAAAATGAGGCTTTAGAAATTAATTTTTCAGAAGTTAATTCTCTTAAAAACATTGTAAGTTATCTTCAAACCCAAAACTTTGAAAGAGCAAATAAAATAAAATATATTCATATTCTGGAAACTTCAGTGGCTATAAGATAATAAGCAATGAGAACAAGAATCAATTTAATTTTTATATTAATATTTTTACTTTTAGTAGTGCTTCTTAGTAAGCTTTTTTTTATTCAAATTGTTCGAGCTGATTTCTATAAAGCCCTGGCTCAAGGCCAAAGTGTTTCCGCCAACGGCGAAGAAAGTCAAATAACAGCTCGAGGAAAGATTTTTTTAAAAGATAAAGAATATTTAGCAATTGATAAGAAATGGCCATTGGTTTTTGCTTATCCTCCCAAAATTACAAAAATAGAAGAAACTGCCAAAACTTTATCTGAAATGCTTTCGCTTGACGAAGCTTTTGTTTTAAAAAAACTCCAGAAAGATACATTATATTCGCCAATTAAAAGTAGACTGAGTAATCAAGAAGTGGAAGATTTAAAAAAAATAAACCTAGCAGGAATTTATCTTGAATCTGAACAAGGCAGATATTATCCTCAAGAATCATTAGCTTCTCAAGTAATTGGTTTCTTAGGAGCTGAAAAAAAAGGGCAATATGGATTAGAAGAATATTATAACGAAGAACTTGCAAACAACTCTGATATTGTTCTGACATTAGATTATAATATTCAATTTACAGCTGAAAAATTATTACAAAAAGCTAAAGAAGATTTAGCTATTGAGGGAGGCCAAATTATAGTGATGGAGCCACATTCTGGAGAAATAATCGCTTTGGCTAATTTTCCAAACTTTAATCCCAATGAATATATCGAATATGCAACAGCTGACAATTTAGAAATCTTTCAGAATGGAGCAACTCAAAAACTCTTTGAACCGGGTTCAATTTTTAAGCCTATAACTATGGCTATTGGACTGGAAGAAGGAAAAATTACTCCTCAAACCACTTATATTGATGAAGGAGTAGTGAAAATCGGAGGTTGGTCAATTACTAATTATAACTTTCATGTTTGGGGAGAACAAACAATGACCCAAGTCCTAGAAAATTCAATTAATACCGGAGCGGTCTTTGTTGAAAAACAACTTCCTCATAAAGTTTTTTTAGACTATTTAACTAAATTCGGCATTTTTGAACCAACTGGAATTGATCTGCCGGAAACTTATTCTGAAAATAAAGAATTTAAACAAGGTTATGAAATAAATTTTGCAACAGCCAGTTTTGGACAAGGAATTGAAATGACTCCCATTCAATTAGTAAAAGCTATAGGTACTATTGCTAATAATGGAAAATTAGTCACACCACATTTGATAAACGATCCATCTTATTCTAATCCTGAAGAAGAAAGACAAGTAATTTCTTATAAAACTGCTTCTCAATTAACAGCAATGTTAGTTAGCTCGGTAGAAAATGGTTATGCTGAAAAAGCTAAAATTCCCGGTTATTATATTGCTGGAAAAACCGGAACTTCTAATATTCCTTTTTCTGTTTTAGGAATTGACAAATCCGGTTATTCGGATAAAACCTGGCAAAGCTTTGTTGGATTTGCTCCGGCTTTTGAGCCAAAGTTCTTAGTTTTAATAAAACTTGATAATCCGATGGCTCAATCAGCCGGTGCATCAACCACATTGGTTGCTCATGATTTAATAAAATATATTATTGATTATTATCAAATTCCTCATGACTATGAGTAGGCTTGAAAAAATTTTCAAAGATAATATAATATAAGAAAGGAGGATTTATGAAATATTGATTGTCCTTTAACAACCAGAAAGGCTTGAAAAGGGGGGAACGAAACATAATGAGTAGGAGAAACTTGGAAGTCTGGGAATTCAGGTGTCCTGTTTGTGGAGAAATCGGCACTACTCACCGGAATCATTTTCCGAAATGTTCCAATCTTGGCTGTGGAGCATCTCTTGAAGTCACCAGTATTGTTGAAGAAAACAATAATTCTTTCAATAGAGTTATGGTGAATGTGAAGATCCGTAACTCTCACTCCAAGAGAAAGATGTAGCTTCTCTGCTTCAAGTTTGTCTAGAAGGTCGCCTAGATTCTATCAAGGCGACCTTCATTAATAATTATAGGCCCCATCGTCTAATGGTTTAGGACGCATGGTTCTCATCCATGTAATTCGGGTTCGACTCCCGCTGGGGCCGCAATACTAATACATCAAGCTGGAAGTCCAGTCTTTTTTTGTTTACAATAAACTAATGACTCAAATCTATTGGCATAGTTTAAATGTTTCAGAAGTAATTAAATTCTTAAAAACTAATAAGGAAAAAGGATTAACCGAAAAAGCAGTTCAATTATATCAAAAACAATCTGGTAAAAATTTACTTCCGGAAGAAAAACCAATATCTAAACTAAGTATATTTTTTGAACAGTTAAAAAGTCCTTTAATTTTTATTTTAATAATTGCAGGAATTATTACCTTACTTTTAAAAGAGTTTACTGACAGTATCGTCATTTTTGGTGCTGTTTTTTTAAATACCATTGTAGGATATTTACAGGAAAATAAAGCTTCTCAAACCTTAAAAGAGTTAAAAAAAGTAGTTGAATATAAAGCTGAAGTTTTAAGAAACGGCAATCTAAAAATAATTGATTCAGCTGAAATAGTTCCTGGAGATATTATTGTTTTAAATCCGGGAAACAAAGTACCGGCTGATGGAAGAATAATTGAAAGTCATGATTTAAAAATTAACGAAATGACTTTGACCGGAGAGTGGATGGCAGCTGAAAAAAAATCTGAAACCCTGCCAATTCAAGTACCTTTGGCTGACAGGGACAATATGGTCTATATGGGAACAATAGTTGAATCCGGAAACGGAAAAGCAATAGTTGTTGAAATTGGGATTCAGACCGAAATAGGAAAAGTAGCAAAAATGATAAAAGAAACTAAAGAAGAAAAAACCCCTCTTCAGAAAAAAATAACTCATCTTAGCCAGATTGTTGGAGGAGCTATCGGAATAATTTGTATTTTTATTTTTATTGAAGGATTAGTTACCGGCAATACTTTCTTGGAAATGTTTACTACTTCTGTAGCAGTAGCAGTAGCTGCTATTCCCGAAGGATTACCAGTAGCTATGACCGTAATTTTAGCATTAGGAATGCAAAAAATTCTAAATAAAAAAGGATTGGTCAGGAAATTAGTAGCAGCTGAAACATTAGGCAGCACTTCAATTATTGCAACTGATAAAACCTGTACTTTAACCGAAGGAAAAATAAAAGTAACAAAAGTCTTGCCCGGAAAAAATAAAGGCCTTATTCCTAAAATTGCTTTATTATGTAATGAAGCTTTTGTTGAAAATCCAAAAGCTCCATCAGAAAAATGGAAACTAAGAGGAAGGCCTACCGATAAAGCTTTGCTTTTTTATGCATTATCACAAGGATTCACAAAAGAAAAATTAGAAAAAGAACTGCCAAAAATTGATGAAATTCCTTTTGATAATCAAAAAAAGTTTATATCCACTCTGCATAATCTGAATAAATTAAACAATAAAAATATTTTGTTTGTTTCGGGAGCACCGGAGAAAATTTTAGAAATGTCAAAAATAAACGATAGGGAAAGAAAAAAATGGGAAGAAGAATTAAAAAATATTACATCTCAGGGATTTAGGACCATAGCTTTAGCCGTAAAAACTACCAAAGAAACAAAGATTGCCAATATTGAATTCAAAGATTTGGAATTTACCGCTCTTTTAGGACTTACCGATCCTTTAAGAAAAGAAGTGAAAGAAGCTATTAAAATATGTCGTCAGGCAGGAATGAAGTCAATTCTGGTAACCGGCGATCATAAATTAACGGCTAAAGCAGTAGCTATTGAAATTGGTCTCAAAACTAAAAAAGAAAATATTATTGAAGGAAAAGATTTAGATAAATTGTCAGATGAAGAATTCCTAAAAATCGTGAAAAATATTGAAGTTTATGCTAGAGCTGAACCGCGCCATAAACTTCGAATTATTGAAGCTTGGCAAGAAAAAGGAGAAGTAATAGCTATGACAGGGGACGGAATAAATGATGCCGCTGCTTTAAAGAAAGCAGATATTGGAATAGCTTTGGGTTCTGGAACCGACGTAGCTAAGGAAGCTTCTGATCTAATTCTTTTGCCGGATTCTTTTAATATAATTGTAGCTGCTATAGAAGAAGGAAGGGCAATTATCGATAATATGCGAAAAGTTATTACTTATTTGCTCTCGGACAGCTTTTCCGAAGTAATTTTAATTGGTGGAGCTTTAATGGCCGGACTGCCATTACCGATTTTACCGGTCCAAATTTTATGGGTAAACTTAATTGAAGACGGTTTGCCTGATATTGCTTTGGCTTTTGAACCAAAAGAAAAAGATTTAATGCGACAAAAACCTCATGGACACGATACTCCTCTTTTGACTAAAGAAATGAAAGTAATAATTTTTGTTATCGGATTAATTACCGATTTGATTCTTTTGGGATTATTTTTCTGGCTTTGGCGACAAGATCATGATATAGCTCATATTAGAACAATGGTTTTTGCCTGTTTGGCTATTGATTCTATTTTCTATGTTTTTTGCTGTAAAAGCTTAAGACGTAATTTATGGCACATAAATCTATTTTCAAACAAGCTTTTAATTCTTGCCTGGATTGTTGGATTCGTTGCTCTTATTTCTGCTTTATATTTACCGGTTTTTCAAACCTTGCTTAAAACCGTTCCCTTGGGATTATTTGACTGGTTAATTTTAATTAGTCTGGGAATAATTGAAGTAATTTTGATTGAAGCAGCTAAACATTATTTTATTATTAGACATCAAACTGAAATATGATATGGACTTATGTCTTAATTTTTTTGGGCAGTTGCGGACTTTTATTTTTTTCTGGAAGCTTATTAGTTAAAGTTTTAACTAGAATGGCCAGGTTTTTAGGTTGGCGGGAATTTGTCCTTTCATTTTTAGTTATGGCTTTTGCCGGCTCTCTTCCTAATCTTTTTGTGGGAATTTCTTCAGCTCTTCACGGCATTCCTCAGCTTTCTTTTGGTGATATCGTCGGAGGAAATTTAATTGTTTTGACTATTATCGTAGCAATAGCTGCTTTAATTGCGAAAGGTCTTCCGACAAACAGCAAAGTAGTTCAAACTAGTTCTATTTTTACTATTATAATCGTTATCTTGCCTCTCTTATTAATCTTAGACGGTACTTTGGGTAGAATAGACGGTGTATTATTGATTTTATGCTTTGTTTTTTATGTTTTCTGGCTCTTTTCTAAAAAGGAAAGATTCACCAAAGTATATGAGGAAGAAAAAGTAAAAATTGTCAAAGGATTCGGAACTTTCATTAAAGATTTAGGTGCAATAATTTTGGGAATAGTTCTTCTATTATTAGCTGCTGAAGGAATGGTTAGATCGGCATCTTTTTTTGCTGAAAGTTTAAATTTGTCTATTGCTTTAATCGGAATCTTAATTGTTGGCTTTGGCAATGCCTTACCCGAAGCTTATTTTGCCATAGCTTCAGCCAGAAAAGGACAAACCTGGATGATTTTAGGAGATTTAATTGGAGCGGTAATAGTGCCTGCTACTTTAGTTTTAGGTACCGTAGCTTTAATTTGTCCGATTGAAATTTCAGATTTTTCTCCTTTTGCTATTGGTAGATTCTTCTTGATAATTGCTGCTTTATTTTTTCTCTTTTTTATCTGGACCGACAGAAAAATTACTAAAAAAGAAGCTTTATTTTTATTGGGAATTTATATCGTCTTTGTTTTAGTTGAAATTTTAGTCTAATAATGCTAAGATATTTATAATGGAACAAATAATAATTCCGTTTTTAATTTTAATTGTTCTTATTTTAGTAGTAGTAATTTTTTTTATCAAAAAAGAAACCGAAAAAGAAAGTAGCTCTTTGATAATGCAGCAATTGAATCAAATCAATCAGATTTTAGATAACAAGCTATCAGAATCAAATAAAACAATACAAACTCAATTGGGTCAAAATGTTAAGATTATCGAGAATATTACCGAAAAATTAACTAATTTAGACAATACCAATAAACAGGTAATTGGTTTTGCAGAACAATTGCAATCGTTGGAAAATATCTTAAAAAATCCAAAACAAAGAGGAGTATTAGGAGAATATTATTTGGAAGAATTATTAAAGAATGTTTTTGCTCCTAATCAATACCAAATGCAATATGAATTTAAAAACAAACAAATAGTTGATGCAGTTATATTTATAAAAGATAAAATTATTCCTATAGATTCAAAATTCTCCTTAGAAAATTATAATAGGATTATTGAGGAAAAAAATCCAATTGAACGAGAAAAATTAGAAAAAACATTTAAACAGGATTTAAAAAATCGGATTGATGAAACGGCAAAATATATTATGCCGCAGGAAAAAACCTTAGATTTTGCTTTTATGTTTATTCCAGCCGAAGCAATTTATTATGACTTACTAATTAATAAAATTGGAGAAATTAAGAGTAATACCCGCGATTTAATTGATTACGCAGTCAGAGAAAAACATGTTCATATAGTTTCTCCTACTTCCTTTTATGCTTATCTTCAAACAATTTTACAAGGTTTACGCGCAATGCAAATTGAAGAATCAACCAAAGAAATTCGTAAAAGAGTAGAATCATTAGGACGGCATCTAATAACATATGATGGATATTTACAAAAACTTGGAAATAATCTTGGTACAACCGTAAATGCTTACAATAATAGCTATAAAGAATTTTGTAAAATTGATAAAGATGTGGTAAAAATTACAGAAGGGAAAACAAAAATAAAAATAAAACAATTAGAAAGGCCATCTCAAGAATAAATATTATGTTAGCAGTAATTAAAACCGGAGGGAAACAATATCTTGTTTCTCCAGGTCAAAAAATTAAGATTGAAAAAATTGATCCCCAACACTTTAAAAAAAGTGCAGAGAAAGAAAAAGAAGAAATTATCTTTGATAATGTCTTGCTTTTGGAAAAAAGCAATAAATTAGAAATCGGTACTCCTTTTATTAAAGGAGCCAAAGTTATTGCAAAAATTGTTCGTCAAGCAAAAGCTAAAAAAGTAATTATTTTCAAATATAGAGCAAAAAAACGTTACAAAGTAAAAAAGGGCCATCGTCAGCCCTTTACCGAAGTAGAAATACTTAAGATTTCTAACACCTAGTTATTTTCGATTTTCTAAAGCGGAAGATAAAGTTTCTTCGTCGGCATATTCCAATTCAGCTCCAGTAGGCAAGCCCCGGCCAAGCCGGGTGATTTTTATTGGATTAACAAGCTCACTATGAGTAAACGGTTTTAATAATCTTTCTAAATATAAAGCCGTAGCTTCACCCTCAACAGTTGGATTAATAGCAATGATTACTTCTTTAATTTCCGGATGATCTTTTATTAGTTTTTCCAGTTCTTTAGTCCTCAATTTTTCAATATCAGCCTTTTTGAGTTTAGAAACAGTTCCGCCTAAAATAAAATACCTTCCGGTATATTTTTTAGTTTTCTCAAGAGTAACTAAGTCAGTTTCTTTTTCAATAATACAAAGCAAAGTTTTATCGCGCATAGGATTAGAACAAATCTTGCAAAGCTTTTCTTCTTGATTTGAACTTGTCGAAGGTTCAAAAGGATTAAAGCAAAAAGAACAAATTTTAACATCTTTCTTTAGTTTGGAGATAGAATTTATAAGTTCTTCAATCTCTTCTTTTGACAGCTTCAATAAATAAAAAACAAAACGGGAAGCAGTTCGCGGTCCAACCGTTGGAAATTTAGAAAATAGAGAAATAAGTTTTTGAATAGTAGGAGAAAGCATTATTCTTCTTCAATAGTGTGTTGTTTTTCCAAATTGTAAAAAGTAACTTCTTGGTCATTAAAATACAACTCAACATTTCCAACCGGACCATTACGGTGTTTAGCTATAATTATATCAGCGATGTTTTTCCTGGGAGTATCAGGTCGATAGCGATCCTCCCGATAAATAAACAAGACTACGTCCGCATCCTGCTCCAACGAGCCTGATTCACGAAGGTCGGCTAATCTCGGTTTCTGAGGAGACCTTTGTTCTACTGCTCTGGAGAGCTGAGATAGGGCTAGAACAGGAATATCAAGCTCTCTGGCCAATCCTTTCAAAGAACGTGAAATCTCGGTTATCTGCCTTACCATTTGATCAGAAGGGTTCCTCGGCTCCATTAGTTGTAAATAATCAACAATAATCAGTCCTAATCCTTTTTCAGCTTGCAATCTTCTAGCCATAGCTCTCATTTGAAGAATATTTGCCGAAGCAGCATCGTCAACATAAATCGGTGCTTCAGATAAAACTCCTATTGCTTTTTGAATTTTAGAAAAATCATTTTCTTCTCCATCTCCAGAAAGTCTCCCGGTTCTTAATCTCCATAAATCAATATTAGCCAAACTGGCAATTAATCTATCTACTACTTGGTCTTTTGACATTTCCAAGCTAAATATCCCTACCGGTATTTTTTGAGAAGTAGCAATATTAGCAGCAATATTAGTAGCTAAAGCACTTTTTCCCATAGAAGGTCTGGAAGCTAGAATTATTAAATCGGATTTCTGGAAACCGGCTAACATATTGTCTAAAGCAGTAAAGCCAGTGGGCAAACCTCTAAGACCTCCCTCGTGTTTAGACAATTTATCAATTCTTTCAAAAGCATCTTCTAGGGTATCTTTTATCGGGATAAAGTTTTGGTTTAATGATTTTTGAGCAATACTGAAAATCTTTCTCTCGGCTTCGTCTAAAAGTAAGTCGCTGTCTTCGCTTTCTTTATATCCCAGTATTCCAATTTCCTGACTGGCAGAAATTAAATCTCTCAAAACGCTTTTTCTTTGAACAATTTTAGCATAACTTAAAATATGACTTGCCGTAGGAACAGAATTTATTAATTCAGTTAAATAACCGCTCCCGCCAATTTCTTCAAATTGTTCTTTTTCTTTAAGACGGCTGGAAAGAGATAATAAATCAATTGGCTCTCCTTTTTCAAATAAATCTAAACTGGCTTGATAAATTTTTTGGTGAGTTCCTCGATAAAAATCCTTAGGTTTCAAAGAATCAGCCACTTTAACCATGGCATTTTTATCTAACATCAAGCAGCCGAGAAGGGATTGTTCGGCTTCAATATTTTGAGGAGGCAGCTTGTCAGGAAGTTCAAAATTTGAAGAGTTATCAGTCATCGAGTATAATATATCAAATATGGTGAAAAAACTCAAGATTGGCTTAATTTCGTTTCATTCCTTTTCTCAACCAGGAGGAGTTAAAAGACATGTTTTAAGTTTGGATAAAGAATTTAAAAAAAAGGGGATTAAATCAAAAATTATTATCCAAAGAAGAAAAAGAAAAGAGTTTTACGGTAAAAACGTTATTTTGTCTGGAACTTCTTTTCCTATTACTATTGCTGGAACCCAAGGAGATATTGATATTAATTTTAATCCATTAGCTATAGAAAAACTTCTTAAAAAAGAGAAGTTTGATGTTTTACATTTTCATAATTTTATCTTTCCGTCAGGATGGCAGATTTTAGAAAGGTCTAAAGCTTTAAATATCTTAACCATTCACGCTAATACTGAAAAAAGTAAATTTTTAAAAATGTCAGGTTTTTTTTATCTTTGTAAAAAAATTGCCCAATGGAAAATTGACGGTGCAATCGGCGTAGCTCCTCTGAATCTTAAAATTGCCAAAGATTTTAAGGGACCGAAAATAGTTATTCCAAACGGAATAGATTTAGACGAGTTTAACTTAAAGGTTCCAAAGATTAAAAAATTTCTTGATGATAAAATTAATATTTTATTTGTTGGTAGGATTGAAGAAAGAAAAGGTTTAATTTATCTCTTAAAAGCTTATAAGATTTTAACTAAAAAATTCTCCAATCTTCGTTTAATTATAGTTGGTGAAGGAGAATTAAAAGAAAACTGCCAAGAATACGTTAAGGAAAATAAATTAAAAAATGTTGTTTTTGAAGGAGAAGTTATAGGTAAAAAACTTCCTCCTTATTACCGAACTTGCGATATTTTTGTAAGTCCGGCTATTTTTGGCGAGAGTTTCGGCTTGGTGCTTTTAGAAGCAATGGCTTGCGGAAAGCCGGTAGTAGCTTTCGCCAATTTAGGTTATAAACAATTTCTTAAAGGAAAAAAGGGGGAGAAATTTTTAGTTAAACCCAAAGATTATCAAGCTTTAGCTAAAAAAATAGAAGTTTTAATTAAAAACAAAAAACTAAGGAAAGAAGTAGGGGGAAGGGGATGGAAAGAAGCTCAAAATTATTCCTGGTCTAAAGTTGCTGATCAAGTTTTAGATTTTTATAAATTATGTCAAAAAAAGAAAAAGAAAAAAGTAAAGATTTTTTCTCTTGACAAGATCATTAATAAAATTTATAATAAAATGTAGTAATTTCGCAGTTGGCAGAAGGAGGAACAATTGGAAAGAGTAAGTTTGGTAGGATTGTACCAGCGCCGCCAGGACCGGCGGAAGAATGGAGAGAAGAAAGGAAATGAGCGATTCAGGATATCCCCTGATGGGGATGTCTATCTCATCCTTAACTTCTACTCCACAGAGAGGGGAGTTTCGGCGAGGAACACTCGTACAGGAGGGGTTGCAGAATTCCCCTGTAATTTGTTAGTGATTCCTTGTTGATTCATTCCAGGAGGCGTTTCCCTAAAAAAGAGACGCCTCCACTATTTTATATCTTATATTTATCTTATATCCGTTTCAATTTTGACCCTTTCTTAGTGTCCTCCACCCAATAACCCATTTTTTTAATTTTATTTCTAATTTCATCGGCTTTCTTCCATTGGCTTTTTAGGCGATATTTTTCTCTTTCTTTGGTTAATGTTAAAACATTTTCTGGAATTTTTTCTTTCTTGATTTCAGCTAAGCCCAAGCCAAAAATCTTATCAAAGTCTAATAATAAATTATATTTTTCTTGTTTAGAAATATCTTTAGCTTCAATTATTTTCCAAGTTAAAGCCAAAGCTCTTACGGTATCCAAGTCGTTATTAATATATTCTAAAAATTTACTCTGATATACTTTTGCTTTTAATCCCAATTTCTTAACTGTTCCTTCTTTTTTAAGCTCTTTTATTTTTTCGTAAAGCCTGTTTAAGGCATTTTGGCTTGATTCTATGCTTTTCCAAGTAAAATTTAACTTAGAACGATAATGAGAAGATAAAAATAGATAACGAAGGGCTATGGGATTAAATTTTTTCTCAATGTCTTTTAAGGTATAAAAATTTCCTTTTGACTTTGCCATTTTTTCTTCTTCAACCATTAAGTGTTCCGGATGTATCCAATATTTCACAAAAGGAACTTTATCGCTAAAGGCTTGGGATTGAGCTATTTCGTTAGAATGATGAGGAAAAATTAAATCCACTCCGCCCGAATGAATATCAAATTGTTTTCCTAAATATTTCATTGATATTACCGAACATTCAATATGCCAGCCTGGCCGTCCCTTTCCTAAAACAGGATCTGTCCAAAAAATATTCTTATCTCTTTCTTTATCCCACTTTTTCCAAAGAACAAAATCTCCAATGTTTTCTTTCTGATATTCATCAACACTAATTATTTCTCCTAATTTCAAGCCCTTTAAAAAATTCTTTCCTGCTAAATTTCCGTAATCTTTATATTTTTGATTATATTTCTGAATATTAAAATAAGTAGAACCTTCCTTAATATAAGCAAATCCTTTTTTAATTAAAATCTTAATTACTTTTTTTATATCTTCAATAGTATCTGTAGCCCTTACAAAATAAGGCTGTTCAATATTTAATTTTTTGATGTCGTTTTTAAATATTTTAATATATTTTTCAGTATAATTTTTTAGATCACTTTTATTTACATTTTTCCCGTATTTTTCTATTGTTCCTTTAATAGTTTTATCATCAATATCAGTGAAATTCATCACATATTTAACACGGTAATGATTGTAATCTAAAACCTTCTTCAAAATATCGGAAAAAAGATAACTTCTTAAATTACCAATATGGGCAAACCAGTAAACAGTTGGTCCACAAGTATAAAAACCAACTTTTTTATCTTTAAAGGGTTTAAAATTCTCCTTTTTCTTGGAAAGCGTATTATAAACTCTTAGCATGTTAATTTATTTTAACATAATTCAGCATATCTTTCAGCCCGGTCAGGCAACACTGTAATCACATTCTTATATTTCTCGCTCAGTTTCAGAGCCGCTAAAACATTAGCTCCCGAAGAAATTCCAACCAATAAACCTTTATTTTTAGCTAACTGCTTCGCCATTAAAATCGCATCTTTGCTTTTAATTTTAATCATTTCATCGATTAAATTAAAATCCACAATTTTGGGCACAATTCCGTCTGAAATTCCTTCTATTTGATGGGGAAGTTCGGCTGCTTCCACTCCAAATATCTTTACTTCGGGAAACTTAATTTTTAACGCTTTTGCTGTTCCCATAAGCGTTCCGCCGGTGCCAATTCCGGCTACAAAAGCATCAACTTCGTCCATTTGCTCTAAAATTTCTTTGCCTAAGCTTTTTCTAACAGCTTCAACATTATCATAGTTTTCAAATTGTTTTGGCAGCCAAACATTTTTATATTTTTTTGCCAGTTCCTCAGTTTTTTTAATAGCACCTGTTAAATGTTCTGTTTGCGGCGTTAAAACAAACTCTGCTCCGAAGTTTCTCATCAATTTCCTTTTTACTTTACTTGTATTCTCCGGCATTACAGCAATAAATTTATATCCTTTTACGGCTGAAATCATAGCAAAACTCACTCCGGTGTTGCCTGAGGTAGCCTCAATTATTTGAAAACCTGGTTTTAATTCTCCTCTTTCTTCTGCTTTTTCTATTAAGTATTTTGCCATTCTGTCTTTAATTGAACCCGAAGGATTTATTGTTTCTAATTTGGCAAAAACATTATCAATTTTGATTAAAGGAGTATTGCCGATTGTATCTAAAATATTTTCTGTTTTCATATTAAATTTTATTTAATAAAAAACCTCTTTTTAAGAAGAGGATAGTTTTAAAAATTAGAAATTAAGAATTAAGAATTAATAAAACTAACCACTTCTTTTAAAGAAGTACAACAATTGCAACAATTGCAACAAATAATAAGGTTAGTTTTCTTTTTCATTATTCTATTTTTAGATTAACAACAGCAAATTTGCCTGTCAAGCGCTAAACTTCTCTTTTTAAGAAATTCATGCTAAAGTAAAACAATAAAAAATGACTAATTTGGTTTTATATCGTAAATACAGGCCAAAAACCTTTTCTGAAATTATCGGACAAGAACATGTTGTTCAGACTTTAACTAATGCTATTTCTTCAGGAATGATTTCCCATGCTTATTTATTTGGCGGACCTAGAGGATGCGGGAAAACTACTATTGCCCGGCTTTTAGCCAAAGCTATTAATTGTGAAAATCGGAAAGAGGGGACAGCCGAACCTTGCAATCAATGTTCATCTTGTTTGAATATTAATCAAGGAAGAACTCTGGATTTAGTTGAAATTGATGCTGCTTCCCAGGGAGGAATTGACGGAGTAAGAGAATTAAGAGATGGGATAAAATTCACTCCTACTAAATTAAAATACAAAGTATTTATTATTGACGAATGCCATCAGCTTACAAAAGATGCGGCAAACGCTCTTTTGAAAACTTTAGAAGAACCGCCTGCTTACGCTATTTTTATCTTAGCAACTACTGAAATCTACAAAATGATTCCGACTATTGTTTCCAGGTGCCAGCGGTTTGATTTAAGAAAACTAACTGTTCCGGAAATAATAAAAAGACTGGAAATAATTTCTAAAAAAGAAAAAGTTAAAATTGAAAAATCTGCTTTAGAACTAATTGCTTTAAATGCCGGAGGATCAATAAGAGATGCTGAAGGATTATTGGATCAGACATTAACCTTTTCCGGAGAAAACAAGGAAATTAAAGCTGAAAATATTAAAGATTTATTAGGATTGGTAGAAATAGAATCAATAGCTAAATTCTGCGATTTTATTGCTGGAAAAAAAGCATTCAAGGCTATTGATTTTCTGCGCGAGATAACCGACAAAGGTTCCGATCTTCAAGAATTTGCAAAGGTTTTGATTAATTATTTAAGGCAGGCATTGATTTTAAAAATTGTCGGAACAGATTCAGCCAATCCTATTATTACCGGATTGACCAAAGAAGAATTAGAAAAATTAAAAAAACAATCGGAAGTTTTCAAAGAAACTGAGTTGCAAAATATTTTAAATCTTTTTCTGGAAGCCGAGAATAAAATAAAATATTCTCCTATACCCCAGTTACCCTTGGAATTAGCCATCATCGAATCTTGTCAAATAACTTAATATTGCGGGGTCGTCTAATGGTAGGACAGTTGGTTTTGGTCCAATCGATCGAGGTTCGAATCCTTGCCCCGCAGCATTCGTGGACTTTTTGAGTAAAGTTCCATTATCTCCTTCGTATTTTTGCCTATTTTGAGAGGTTCTAACCGCTTATCTTCGGTTGAAAGCGCCTGAATGGGAATCAGCGTGTTTTGGGTGTTAATTACGATTATTTTGTCTTTTAACAGGAGGTTCGAACCTAAACGGGAGAGTATCTCTTTTTTATTGTCGGGTTCGCCATTTTCGAAGCTTATTTTGGCATCTCGGGCGAAATCTAATATCTCGTCAGCTTTATCTAGCCATTGATCCACTCTCTGGCTGGTTTTGGTAAATACCTGCTCCCAGCGCTTTTTCTCGGCAGTTAGCGGAAGTTTTCTTGATTTGAATTCTTCCTCATCTATTTCGCCAGCTGCCCTCATATCAATCAAACCTGCTAATTTCTTCAGGCAGTCTTTATATTTCTTTTCTTGTGTATCAAGCACGACGTTTGTGGTATGCGACTCTTTTTGGTTTTCTTTTTTGAGCCACTCCAGAGCAAAGTCGTGAAGCACTGGCGGAATGCTGATTGTTTCAATTGCGGCTTTGATTTGTTTTTCCAATTCATTTTGCTCTATGCATTTTTGAGTGCAGTTCGGGTTTTTCCTTTTGGTGCAATGGTAATAGATATATCGGTGAACGTTGCCGTTTTTCTGTTTCTTTATCTTTTCTTCAGCCGTAACCATGCAACCACACTCAGCGCATCGTATAAGTCCTGTAAAGGCGAAGACGTGCGTTTTAGGACGCTGGCGCCCTTTTCTACCGAGCAAGAACTGAATTCGGTCGTATTCTTCAGCTGTTATCATTGGCTTGTGAGTGCCTTTATACCAGAGTCCACTATGTTTTGGATATTCAAACATCCCGTAATAAACGGGATTGGTAAAAAGGTTATAGATAGTGCTTCTGCCCATTTTCTTACCATTGGGCATTTTTAAACCCCATTCGTCATTAGCCGCTCTGAGAATTTGAAGTGGCGAGTGAATTCCTTTAAGCATCATATCAAACATTTTTCTGACCAGATCAAACCTTTCAGGATCGGGCAGTATTCTTTTGCTGCCCCTGTCTGCATATTTTTCGTTTATATATCCTGTTGGAGCTGGCGCCGGATACATTCCTTTTTCCGCTTTTGTTTTCAGCCCACGTTTTACATCTTCGCCTTTATTATCGTTTTCCAATTTTGCCTGGCTACAAAAGAGATTGAGTAAGAATTTATCGTTGGGCGTATTACGAAATGCTTGGCCCGGCGTCTTCACTTCCAGCAGTTTTCCTTCATCCATTAAATAAACAATCCTGCCAGTATCTATTGGATTTCTTGATATTCTATTTGCGTTCCAAACTAAGAGTCCGTTAGCGATTCCTTTTTCAATTTTTTCAAGAAGATTATCAAAGATAGGGCGGCCTGGCTTTTTTGCCGAATGAGATTCTTCCAATGTCTCAACAACTTTTAATCCTTCGTTTTCAATGATTCTTTCCAGTTCGTTTCTTTGAGATTCAATAGATAGTACCTGCCTATCTTCTTGTTCCGAAGATTTTCGGCAGTAGACCAAGTATTTAATTTTTTCTTGTTGGTTCATGCTCATGTTATTGAAAATGGCTCGGGTGACGCTCCACCTGAGCCATTTTTAGGGCTGGAGCGTCAGCTCAATACAAACAATGTGCTACCCAGAAAAGAAGTCAAGTGGACAACTTAGTATGGCCGCCATTCCTTACTTTTACACATTAAAAAAAATTTTATTGCCCAGCCCTCACCTTGAGATACTGCTTCGAGCAATTTATCCGCAGCAAAAGCTACGCCCGTTTGCATTATGGTTAGATCTGCTTTTTTAGCAAATTCTTTATCTTTTGATCGGTGGTCATAATAAGTCCAGCGGCTAATCCCTACTTTTCTACAAGTAGCTCCGATTAAACCGAGCGTCTCCCCGAGGACTTTTAGAAATTCGTTCCATTGTTTTTCTGTTACTTTTTTACCTTGCGCCATATATTATATATTGTTAGAAGTGTTAGATGTTTGTAGGCGGTATAAATCTCTACCTTTTGCTTGAAAATCGTCATACAGGCTCATACAACTCATACAAGGCGTTTTAAGAGGCAGGTTCATCTCCACTCTATTTCCGATTCATTTCCGTCAAATTTAAGCCATTCACCGTTTTTAATAACCCACCATTTGTTTTGAGACCATCTCATTTCGTCTCCCCAAAAGAAGGGCTTACATTTTCTTTCTCCTTTTTTGTAAGCGTCGGCTAATTCTTTAAAAGAAAGATCTCCTTTCTTTTTTAATAAATTACTATTTTGTTTCCTTACTATGGAAGTTGATGAGGTAAACTCGTGAAGTTTATCCAGCAAACTCTTGAAGTTTATGTGGTAAACTTCACTGAAGTCCTTGAGAGAACCTTCACTTATGGGTTTCCAATAGCGTTTACTTAGCAATAAATATCTGTTTGTTAGTTTTTTGCCCAACCTTTCCTTTTTGATGATCTGCCAAAATTCAAGATACTTGATGCTGTCGAATACTTTGTTTCTGCCGATTGATAGTTCCTGCACTATCTTTTTAATGGACGGCCAGCATTTTTGCTCTTTATTTGCGTGCCGGCAGAGTGAGTTGTAAACGCCGACAGCATAAACTCCCAGAAATCTGGCATAGCCGTTCAGGAATTTGTCGTCCACGACAAATCTGTCTTTTTCTCTCAAATCTCTTATTTCAAAACTTCCTTCACAATCCTTATTTATTTTCTGTTTGAATGTTATTTTCTCCAGCATGATTAGAATTTATTTGTTTATTGTTTTGAATATCTTGCCGATTTCCGTAAACCGCACGATATAAAGCAACCAAATTATTTGCCCGAAAAACGGCTTCTTTATCGCTAAGTTCAATTCCATAAAGCTTTTTCCAGATTTTTTTGAATTGAATAATTGCGGCTTCTGGCAACATAAAATAAAAATCACGCACCACAATAAAGGCGTGATTTAAGATTTTTCTGGTTATTGAATAAGGTTTGGGCCGGCAGTTTTATTTTGTCATTAAAGTAATCAGCCATTACTCCCTCAATGTTTTTCTCCCGTCTGAAAACAAACCTAACCTTTTTGGGCATAGATCTGTCTAGTTCGAGCAGCTCGTAAGCCAGCGTTATCAGCACCGTCGCCAATCCCAGATCAAAACTTGAAAATTCATTTTGGTTCATAATAATTGATGATTTTATTTACTTTTTATTTAATTTTAACAGCCGAATCACTAGCTAAATTTGGTCATTTTGGAGCATATGACCAATTGGGACTTGAAAATATGCGTAAATAAAAAAGCCACCTTATGATAAGGCGACCAAGAAATAGTCCAGAAATAGACTTATTGAGATTATTCTAATTCAATCACCAACTGATATAGTCCAGTTCCGCTTGGCTCAATGTCTATGGGTAGCTTTTCTTTCTTAAATCTTTGTCTAAGCCTTTTTATATGTTGCCTGGATGCCTCTTCGGTGCATTCAGCTCCTCTTGCGATATTGGAAAGGGATGCAAAATCAGAATCTATTTTCTGGCTTACTTTCCCGTTTTTTATTTCTTTTCTAAATTCCCAGAGATGATATAGGATTTTGAATTGTTTTGTTTCTGCTTCTAAATCCTGTTTATGCCTTTTTGACCTAAACGGCACATAATCTTGATGGTTAATTATTAAAGAATAAGATTTTGGGTCTAAGGCAACGTGTTTGATTTTCTTTTTAATGCTTTTCTCCGTTAACTTACTTATTTTTGAAAATGCTTCCCGATTAATTTCAAGCTCTATTCTCTCACCGGCAAATCTTCCTAATCTATCAAGACATTTAATATCTCTTAATTGGATAAGTTTATTATCTTCCGCTAATTTCCTTAACCCATTTTTCAAGTTCATTTTAGGAATAGCATCTCCGTTTTCGTCCTTGAAATCCCATAAAGAAATCGTAAGTACCTTATCTTTTTCTGGAACAATTTCTAACTTGTCGTGGATGACTTTAACAATATCTAAAATTGTTTTTGGTAGGCTCATTGTAATTTTCATTTATATTTCCATTTTGACAGATTTTACCAGAATTCGCCATTAAAAGAATTGTCATTTCCCATTCTAAGTGCTATCCTAAAAGTACGAATTGTGATTTTAATAAACATGCCTCAAAAACAAGCAAAAAATAAAAATGGTACTGCGGCAATTAAGGTTTTGATTTCCTCAAGAAAGAAGATTTTAGATGATTTAAAGCGGGTTGTTGGTGCCGGTGATTTCAATTACCGTACTTTTGGCACAGCTATTGAGGAATACCTGACCGATATTATCGTTGATATTTTTAAGAAAACTGATTTTATCAAAAACGACAGAGATTATGCTATTGCGCCGCATAAAAATTACTTCCCCGATTTCGAATTAAAGACAGCGCCACCTATTGCTATTGAGTTTAAATCTGGTAATAGGAGTCAGAATAGGCAAGGCAAATGGGTGGCTGTGAAAAATAGCGAGAACGATATGGGAACTCTTAATGAGTGGCCTAACAGAATTAGAAAATTTGACGGGAGAAATATTTACTATATTTTTGTTATTTACAATTTTAATGAAAAAACAAAAGAAGTTCAGAATATAGAGGTAGCCCCCTTTTATAACTTTTTGGGACTTAACAAAGCTAAACTGCTTAAGTATCGAGAAAAAGATGGGAATCTCAGGCCTAAGGATTTTGATATTGATCCGCCAATAAAAACATTGGAACAATTTGAGCAATTGTTCAGAAAAACTATTGTTTATAGATCAAAGAGAATTATTAAAAAACACAGGAAGATTATAAAAGAAGCTCAAGACGCTAAAACAGAGAAAGGGTAACATTCTTGCGTCGTTTGTCATCGGATTTAAATTGAGGATTATCAATAGGATAGATTTCCTCATCTTCCGATATAGTCAGATTTCTCAGATATTTCGATGCCACAGCCGGGGCATCGTTATTGTATTTATAGCCATTACTTGATCGATAATTTACTTTTCTAATTTTGTCGCTAACTATTTTTTTATACTTCAGGTCTATGTCTATACCAATATAGTTCCGACCAAGTCGCTTTGCAGCTAATGCGGTTGTGCCAGCGCCTATAAAGGGATCTAAAACTACATCATTCTCGTTTGTCGTCATTAGTATTAAACGTTCAAGCAGCGGTTCAGGAAGCTGGCAGGGGTGAGCATCTCTGCGTGTATTGTGTCTAATGCGATGTATATCTGTCCAAACATCGCTTAAAAGAGTTCCATAAGGATTGATTTGGCTTTTTTTCCCACCGTAGTCTTTTATCATTTCCCCACAAACCCGACATTTTTTATGCGGCGATCTAAGTTCATGGAATTTAAAACCTTTTGGAGTTTTTGTATAGAATAAAATTCCATAATGGGAGGGAAGTAAAGTTTTACCGAGCGGAGCTCCCATTGAGTCCCACGCAATCCAATGTTTGAATACAGCAATTTTATTTAGATGGTTAGCAAAATATACTAACCATTTTGGTATGTTATGTACTAAGATCGAACCGCTCGGTTTAGTTATTCTAACCATCTCGTTAAGCCATTGTTCGCACCATTTTATGTAATCTTCGGAGGCTTTCTGATCTTTGTAGTTGCCGTATTTTTTATTAAGGTTGAATGGCGGGTCGGCGAATGTCATATCTATTGAGTTGCCTGGAATCTTTTTCATTTCTTCTATCGCATCTCCCACAATAATTTGATTAAGTGGGAGTTTTCTATATTGCTTAATCTCGGTTGTTTTTATTTTTGGCAAAACGGCAAGGGTTGGATTTTCCTTACGAATAACATCAAGAACTACTCCCTGGATAGAAATATCTCTACCGTTACGTAGGATAATCGGCTCCATATTTTTGTTGGCAGGTTGTAAGCGAATATATCCTTTTTCTTTGTAAAACTTCTTTAGCGTAGCTTCGTGATTATCTATAAGTGCGACAACTTTTTGACCATTTTCAGCAACGTTCTGCTGTTTTACTAAAATGACATCACCATTGTTGATATTTTCGTCAATCATACTATCGCCAGCTACACGTAGGGCATAAGAATCTCCGCTCCTGGGCAACTTTGATTTTGGCACTGCAATTGTTTCCTTATTTTCGATTGCCTCAATCGGTTCGCCGGCGGCAATAGTGCCGAGTAGGGGAATTTCCACAAGCCCAGAAGATTTTTCACCTTTAGATAACTCTATAGTTCGTGCGTGATTAAGGTATCCTTTTTCTTTCAGTGTTTCTACGTGGTGATGAACGGTAGATTTTGAAACAAATCCAAAATGCCTTCTTATTTCTTCAAAAGAAGGAGGGTAGCCTTTATCTTTTATAAACTTCTTTATGTAATCAAGAATCTGTTTTTGCCTTTTTGTGAACATAAGTTATTGACTGGTAAGCTTTACATGCTACAATTCTATTATAGAACGTTTTTAGAACGCAGAGTAGTAGTCAACTGTGGATAACTTAGGGGGGCTATAAACTTTATGGCTTAATCAAACAGGATATAAAAGTAATCAAAAGCGTTAATTCAAGATAAACTATGGATTTTCCCAAATTAACACCTCAGCAGATTACGAAAATGAATGAAAGGACTATTAAAGAAACGGAAGAAGAATTTCAAGGGTTTAAAGATGCTCTTAAGAGAGATGAATGTTATCTTTGTCATCAGAGATTTGATTATTTTTCCGTTGATCGTCCTTGTATACACTGGTTACTAAGACCTGTCGGATTCAATAAAAAACATTTTCCTTTGGTTTTTAGTAGATTTGATTACTGGAGAATTAATCCCTACTTTAGATGGTTAGCAAATAGTGAAGCACCATTTAAAAATATAAATGACCTTGTTAAAGAAAAACGCTCATCAAAAGTTATTGAGCAAACCATTAAGTATAAAAACCTTGAGTGGTCTTTTTCATGTTCTAAAGGAGATTTTACTGGACATTTTTTTAAGATTCGAGGGAGAAAACCTCACTATCATTTCCAAATGAGGATAGATGGAAATACATTCATTAAATATTCTGATTTTCATATTCCATTTACAGATTACGATATGTGGGTGTTTGCAATTGAACGGGGCGAAATTGATCAATTCAAACATATACACACGCACGGAATGGGCATGCAAGGGGTTATAGATGAATTGCCACCAGAGACTCTTTTAGATACGATGACTAATACAAATGAGGAATCAGAGACAACATGGAATATTCAAACTTTTGTCGAGGCAATACCAGGTAAAACTATTTCTGGTGATGAAATAGCCGAATTAATGAAAAAAAGTAGGGAGACTAAAATTCCAATGGCAAAACTAATGAGAAGTCTGAAGAATACGAAAATTAAAACAATTATTATGCCCGGTCCTGGAGTTCCCAAAATCGCCGCACGTAAAGGAGGAAGAAGAAAACCAGAAATACAAAATTTTGACTAATAAAGTTAGGGTTATGAATAAAAAAGACAAGCAAATTATTAAAGAGAGCGCACTGGTTGTTGCCGATCAGATTGTTTCTAGTGTACCCGCTTTGAACATTGCGTGGGGATTAAGTAAGGCTTTATTTGGTGCCGGCTTAAAACTAAGACAGCAAAAGGCTCTTGAATGGGTGGAAATGATAAGAGATAACCCTGAAATTTTTACACAGAAACTTTTACAACAAGAAGAATTTCAGGACGGTTTTGTCTTTGCGCTTGAGAAATATTTAACCGAGCGGAATGAGGAGAAAAGGGAACACTTCCGAAACATATTTTTAGGATATGCAGTTACTGAGCAAAAATCGACATTTCAATTAGAAAAGTTTATTCATACTTTATCGCAGATGAGCTCCGAAGATATAAGAGTTTTAAGAGAGGTTGATGTATCGCGAAAGGATAGAAATTATCAGGTTTATGGTAACGAAGCCATTCACCTCGTTAATATTTATAACTTGATAAATCTAAGGATCTTATTAAGCGACCCTTCTTCTCGTTTGGGGCCCGTCAATGCTCCATTTGTTTGGATTTCAGAATTTGGGGTAGAGTTTATTAAATATTTAAAACAATGACTAAGCGGCCAACAAAAAAATTAGGAGAAGCGTTTAAGAGGTTTATATTAGAACTTATTGCTTCTTTTAAGAATAAAAAGAAGAATAGTGTCTTACCAAAGACCCCCGTTATTCTTCCAAAGGATGAGAAGCCGATAATAAAAACCGAACCAGTAAAAGACTCTGAAGAAAAAAAGTCGCCAATCCCGAAACAGGATCAAGTTTATCCCGCTCCGAATAAAAATCAAACCTTAGATAGAAATAGAATTGCTGAAATGGCTTCCTTGTATGGTCTGGATGTTGCGAGCGTTTTAGCTGTTGCCGAAGTAGAGTCGGGCGGGCGTTCTGGTTTCCAAAAAACTGGCTTATTAACCGTTCTATTCGAGGCGCATATATTTTACCGTGAACTAAAAAAGGTTGGCTTAGACCTCGATGCTTTAATGATAAAGTATCCCACGCTTATTTCTCCCACATGGAATCGTAGTCTTTATAAGGGTGGCGACGCTGAAAACTCGCGCTTAGCCGAAGCTCTTAACGTCCATGAATGCGCTTGGAATTGTGCATCTTATGGCATGTTCCAAATTATGGGTTTTAATCATCAAGCTTGTGGTTTTAATACGGCACGGGAATTTGTTGATTATCTTAAAGCGGGACAAGAAGCCCATGTTGAGACATTTTTAAAGTTTATCAGTTCTGATTCGAGAAAGATTAATGCCTTGAAAAATAGGGATTGGGCTACATTCGCCCGTTTGTATAATGGTTCTGAATATGCTCAAAATAAATACGATATTAGACTTGCTGAAGCATATCAAAAATATAATCTATCATGACTTATTCAACAAAAAAAATTAGGAGAGAAAGAGATAAAGGATACACACTTTCGTTTGTTGAGGAGATAATTCGGAATCCTAAGTATAAAGGTTGGGCCGGCGGAAGAATGGAAGTGCTAAAGCCTGACGAAAGTCCATATTCGGTAGACGAGATAAGGTTTTTTACTCTTCGAAACGATGAGTGGGTAAAATTTGTTGATGAGTATGATCTCAAACAAGTAGACAAAGCAGAACTTGATAGAATTACAAAAATAGTTAAAGAGCAATTTTATCATTTGATAAATGATTAGGAATAAAAAATCAAAACTCAAAGAGCTTTTCAATTCAGTTTTATCAAAAGCATTTAGCGGAAATTTATAAAAAATCAGGACTTATTGTAAAAAAACCATGTCCACTTTGCAACAATTAAAACCGCATATTGTCTATAGATTGGTGTTGGCGAAAACTATATTTAAGAAAGCAATTCAGTTTTGCGATACGCCAAATGATACTTTTAATTTCTCGCAGGGTTTAATTGCCTTACACGACGCCTTAGATAATTTTACTGGTGCAATAGCAAGTCAACTGAACATTTCCTTAACGCAAAAGAGTTATTTGTTGGATACCCTGAATGCAATTGAGGGATACGAAAGAAAAACTGACACCAGTTTTTCTTTAATAAGCAAAAACGAGATCGCCCAACTTAATACCATTCGTAATAATATAAAACATCAGGGCATCGTGCCAAACACCAATCATGCAAAGGGATTGATTGCTCCTATTGTTTCTTTCTTTCAAGAATACTCTCGTCACTACTTCGGTTTAGAATGGGAGATAATAAGTCTTGCCGATTTAATTAAAGATGATTCTATAAAGACGCAGATTAAGACGGTTGAAGACTTTATTGAGCAAGGTAAATACAAAGAAGCATTAAACGAAATGGCAATAATTAAATTTAAAGTTTTTGAGGAATCACTATTACGAATAAGGCTTAATCCACGATACGATTTGAGCCCTCCGTCAGAGGAGGATAAAAAATTAAGAGAATCAAGCAATATTTTTCCTGGACAAGGTAGAGGTTGGTTTTCAGATTTGTATGATAGAGCTGATTTTCTTGAAAAAGGGATTGATAGAGATTTAATGCGAAAGTTCGAGGATTTAACCGCAAAAGTTGGTGTAAATAATAATAAAGAATGGAAATATATATTAAATCATGGTCATAATTGGGGCCCGCCGAATTGGACAAAAGAAAACGCACTTTTTTGTTATGATTTTCTCGTTGATGTTATAATCAAAAATCAAAGGAGAAGCCTCAATTTTACCGAAACTTGGATTTGGACTATTTATACCATCCAAGCACGAGATGAAATAAAAATTTATGATAAAGATGATAATTTAATCTACACGATGCCAAAGGCCGAAAAACGCGATGCCCTTATTTTTGGAAGAATAGATAAGAACTGGGAAGTTTATAATAAAGGGGATTTATTGATTAAATTAGTTGAAGAAGATGGCAAAGAAGAGGTTATAGGATATTATGAGGAAGGCGATAAAGATAAAATGGAATTTTTAGAAACGAAACAATACATACGAAATGATGACGGAAATCTAACCTTAGTTAATCAAGCATCTGGAGGATAATTCCTTCGATATCTTTCGCCACGGGGCAATTAGTGGATGAAGAGAGGCAAGATTAAGTGGATTGTGATAAAATAAACTTATGAAGCTTAATAATTTTTTTAAGTTAGTTATTACCATTGTTGTTTCGGAACTTGCTGGATTGATTGGCTCGGTGTTTACCGTCTCGTCAATCCCAACTTGGTATGCCTTGCTTCAAAAGCCGAGTTTTAGTCCGCCAAATTGGATTTTTGGTCCCGCGTGGACGACGCTGTATTTTCTTATGGGAGTGGCGGCGTTCTTGGTGTGGCGTCATGGATTTGAACGAAAAGAAGTAAAAACAGCGCTTTGTATATTTATCGGTCAGCTTGTCTTGAATACACTCTGGTCAATTATATTTTTCGGCCTGCGTAACCCCGGAGCGGCATTTATTGAGATTATTTTTCTCTGGCTGGCGATTATTGGGACGATTATTGTTTTTTATAAAATCTCACGGCCGGCGGCACTTCTTCTTTTACCATATATTCTTTGGGTCAGCTTCGCCGGTTATCTCAATTATTCTATCTGGCAACTCAACCCTTCATCAGAATTAGGGCAGGTAGCCTGTACCCAAGAAGCCAAGCTTTGTCCGGACGGCTCCTACGTTAGCCGTACTGGTCCTAATTGCGAATTTACTCCTTGCCCGGGAGATACTCCAGAATGGCTGACAATTAAACAAGCGATTGCCAATTGCGAGGTGGAAAGCGTTTGGCAGACACACGCTAGAACGGTAGGGGCGAAACTGAAAAACGGAGAAGAGTTGACCAGTGTTGAACCGGAACTTGACGATATAATTGATTTGGCAATAGCTGCCGAATCCAAATGCGGGGAAATTTTAATGGGCACCGAGTGAATTTCCGAAAAACATAAATTATGGCCGTAAATAAAAAAATTGCAATAGTAGGCGGAGCAATAATCTTTTTGCTAATAGGAATCGCCGTTTTTTTATTTCTTTATCAATTTTCAGCACCGCAAAAAGGAGCAGAAACAGAGAAAATCACAATCAACCTTACTACAACCGAAGAAGAATTGATTCCCAAATTAAAAGAACAAGGATATATCCGAAGCGAGTGGGCGTTTAACTATGTTTTAAAAAATAAAGGCTGGCAGGGGAAAATAGAGCCGGGCGGATACAAGGTTTCCAAAGGAATGAATGCTTGGCAGCTGGCCGATGTTTTGGTTAATCAACCGTATCAGAAATGGGTAGTGATACCTGAAGGATTAAGAGCTACGGAAATCGCGGAGAAATTACAAAAAGAATTAAGCTGGAGCAACCTGGCAAAAGGAGAATTTCTTGTTGAGGCTCACGAGGGTTATTTGTTTCCCGACACTTATCTTCTTAATTTAGATTATACAGGCACGGACGTTGCAAAAAGAATGAAAAGCCAGTTTGATGAGAAAGCGGTTGATCTACTCAAAGAAGCCGAAGAGAAGAATATCAGGAACGACACCTTAATCGTCCTTGCATCTTTAGTTCAAAGAGAAGCGGCCAATGAAGGCGAAATGCCTTTAATTGCTGGAGTGATTTGGAACAGGTGGTTAAAAGATATGAAGTTTGAAATAGATGCTACTATTCAGTATGCCTTAGGAGAACCAGGAAACTGGTGGCCGATTATAAAACCAGAAGATTATAAATTTGATTCACCTTATAACACTTATCTTCACAAGGGACGGCCGCCATCTCCGATTTGCAACCCTGGTCTGGCGGCGATTAATGCTGTGATTAATTCGGAAGATAGCGAATATCTCTATTACTTACACGACAGCGAAGGACAAATTCATCTGGCCAAAACTTACGAAGAGCACTTAGAAAACATTGAGCAATATTTGAAATCAAAATGATATCTAAAGAATCGTTAGAAAAATTTAAGGAACTTTATAAGAAAGAATTCGGCGAAGATCTTTCTGATCGGGTGGCGCTTGATAAAGCCACGAGATTACTTAATCTTTACAGGGCTGTTTATATGCCCATCGTTGAGTCTGAAATAAATAAAACTTCTAAGAAGGATAAAAAGAAATAACCGAAATGAATAATTTCCAAAAAAGGATAAATTATCAAGGCGATCTTGAGTCATTTTTACAACGACTTTGTAGAGATTTTAACATCGGAGAATATAATACTCACGAAATAGTTACGATTGGCTATGAAGATTTTAATTTATTTGTTGTAACAAACAAAGACAAGTATTTTGTTAAAATATTCGGTTCTTTTCGTAGCAAAGATGAATGCAATAGATATGTTGGGATAATGGAAAGCGCTTTAAAGGCGGGCGTAGCACACCCCTCACTTTTTAAATCAAACCGAGGATATTTATATGAATTATTAAATAATAACCAAACAGACAGGCTCTGTGTAATGCAATATATTGATGGAAAGATTTTTTATGAACTTCAAACTACTCCAAATATCGAAGAAAAGCGCTTTATTATAAAACAAGCCGCCTTAATCAATAAAATTAGTATTAAACCCTCAATGGTATACGACCAATGGGCGATAACGAATTTCTTGAAAGAATATGAGAAGAAAAGCCAATATCTCAATGGAGAAGATAAAAAGCTTATTGAGCCGATGGTCGAGGTGTATAATTCTTTATCTATTGATGGCTTACCTCATTGTTTTGTCCACGGAGATATTACTAAAACCAATACCATGAAGAGTGCGAATGGCGATATTTATATTTTGGACTTTGCCGTTGCTAACTATTACCCTCGAATTCAAGAATTAGCAGTTATTCTCTGCGATTTATTTTTTGACGCTAAAAATCCTAATGAGTTTCCCAAAATTTACGATTTAGCTTTAAATGAATATCAAAATTATATTTCTCTTACAACTGACGAACTTAGGAAGCTTCCCAAGTATGTGAAGTTAGCCCATACCATGCACGTCCTCTTAGCAAATTATGAGAAAGTAGCGAATAATAATTCGTCTTCTGAAAATGAATACTTTTTAGGAATGGGAAGAGCTGGTCTTAGATATCTTAACCAGATTTGGAAATAAAGAGCTTAATGCAAACTTAAACAATCGCCAAGAAAGAGACTTTTTGATATACTGAAATCAGTGTAATTATCTGGAAAATGCCAGTGAATCCGCTATTAAACAAGTTCTAACGTTTTCCAGTTCTCGCAGCAGTCTTGTACTCGGTATCGAGAAACTGAGTCGCCTTCGTCCGAGAGTTTTTCTCGGATTTTTGTTATCATAATATTATGAAGCTTAATATTTTGTACGAAGATAATCATTTGATAGCGGTTTATAAACCGGCTGGCGTTTTAACCCAAAGAGACAAAACGGGCGATATTAGTTTAATAGACGAGGTGAAGGCTTATTTAAAAGAGAAATATCAAAAATCCGGTAATGTTTTTTTAGGATTATTGCATCGTCTTGACAGGCCGGTTTCGGGAATTGTTTTATTTGCCAAAACAAGCAAAGGTGCTTCGCGCCTTTCTGAGCAATTCCGCAATCATCAGATTGAAAAGACATATAACGCTATAGTTATGGGAAAAATAAAGAAAAATAAGGAAATATTGATAAATTATATTCAAAAAGATAGAAATAAAAAAAGAGCGACAATAGGTAAAAAAGGGGATAGTAAAAAAGCAGAGCTTTTCTATAAAGTGCTTGCTTCAAATAATAAATTCTCTCTTTTGGAAATTAAAATCAAAACTGGCAGATTCCACCAAATTCGCGCCCAACTATCATTAATTGACCATTCAATTTTAGGCGACATAAAATACGGCGCACCCTTTGCTCTTCCAAATAAAAGTATTGCCCTATCTGCTACTTCAATTTTATTCCAAACGGCAACATCAAAAGAAAAAAAAGAAATATCCGTAAGAATTCCTTCGCAATGGGATTCTGTATTAAAATCTAAAAATAGACCAGACCGAGACGCGTTACGAGACATTCTCAAAAACCGTCTAATTTCCCTTTAAACCCTTGGTTCCAGACCGGGGCACACAGCTAACTTCCACTTATTCTTTTAGACGGTTTTTTTGATATAATTAATATGATAAAGATATAAAAATAAATTCAATCTCTAAAATTATGAAAAAAACTTATTTATTTATAGTAATAATAATGATAATTTTAGCCGCAGTGGCAGTTTGGTTTATAAAAAACGAAAAAGTTTCCACAGAAATTTCTGCCGAAAAAGGTTTAGAAATGTCGATAAGTTCAATATCACAGACTGATAATTTTTATAATATCCAGGTTGAATATCCGCAATTTGGAGATATTGTCGTAGCTTTTAACGACCAGGTCTCAATATTTATTACGGGAGAGATTGATACATTCAAGAAAAATGTGAAAGACAACTGGGATGCGAGAATAGCTACAATTCTTCCTGATCAGACCGTGTCTGAGAATCCAGAAGAACCATTTGACTTCATAGCTGATTGGAAACCGATCCAGCTTAACAACAAATACTTGAGTTTTGTCATAAATATATATTATTTCAGTGGTGGAGCGCACGGATTCAATAAGGTTTACGCTCTTAATTACGATATTATACAAAAGAAAGAAATAACCATTGATGATTTTTTGGGTAGTTCGCCGCAAGCTCTGCAAAAATTGTCGCAAATTGCAGTTCAGCAGGTGACTTCGCAACTTCAATCCAGCGGCGTACAGATAGATGACGTTTTGACCCAAATGATTCAGCAGGGGACCCAACCTACATTGGACAATTACCGTAATTTTAATTTCAATTACAATTCTCTGACAATCTATTTCCAGCAATATCAAGTAGTACCGGGTTATATTGGACCAGTGACGATCACGATTTTCAAAAATACGTTGGAGGAAAATTCCATAATATCAGATTATCTAAAATAGCCCCAACCGAGACATATCAGTGAGACACTCCTAGTTCGGAACGGAGTTGCACCAATTAATCGCCAAAAAGCGATTTTTTTGGTAGGCTCCGAGTGTTGTTGTCTCAGGCATTAATTTGTGATATACCAAATTCAGAATGAAAACTTATACCGACGAGCAATTAGTCACTAATTATCTAAAAGGCGATGAAGAATCGTTGGAGATTTTAATTAAGCGATATCTAAAGCCTATTTACAGCTTTACTTTCAGATTTATTGGGAATGGCCAGGAAGTAGAAGATATTACTCAAGATGTTTTTATTAAAATCTGGCGTAATCTTAAGAAATTTGATAAGAACAAAAAATTTAAGACCTGGATTTTTGCTATTGCTAAAAATGCTTGTCTTGATTGGCAGAAGAAAAAGCGAGCTATTCCATTTTCAGAGTTAGAATACAGGAATAAAGATAGATTTTTTGTTGAGAACATACCCGACACAGATCTTTTACTAAACCAGATGTTAGAAAGAATAGATGTGGTTAATTTTTTAAATAAGGCACTGGAAGTACTTTCTCCTAAATATCGCATGGTTTTATTTCTTCGCTATAATGATCACTTTACCTTTCGTGAAATAGCCGAGAGTTTAGGAGAATCAATTGATACTATAAAAACCCGCCACAGAAGAGGAATTGCAATATTAAGAAAAATCCTAAAGGAGAAGTGAACCAAAACAGCTCCCTCAGTCGTATTAGTATATAGGGAGTTATGAGACAGGATTTCGAAAAACTTTTCTCGCATCTTAAACCCGCAGAGCCTCCCGCGGGTCTTTTTGATCGGATAATCTTGGTAATTAAACGGGAGCAAGAATCACAACACACAAGGAGATTAGTATTTGGTTTTGCAAGCATTTTAATTGTTTCTTTTATGACCGTTCCTCTTTCTTTGACAATACTTATGAGCCAAATAGAGAGCTCCGGAATTTCTTATTTCGTTTCCACTGCGCTCAGCGATTTCGGTACCTTCCTTATTCTTTGGCAAGATTTCAGTTTAGCCATTCTTGAATCCTTGCCTCTCACGGGAATGATAGCTTTTACAATAAGTCTTAGCTTATCTGTTTTTACTTTTCGACTATTTCTCTACAGAAAAAGACTATTATTAGGTTTATTAATTAATCATTAATTAATAAAATTATGAGCGAAAATAAACAAAAAGATATTCTTAAATGGATTATTATTGGACTGGCTGGTTTTGCAGTGGTTGGTTTGATATTTGACGCAGGTATGGTTGTTGGCGGGATGAAAGCTAAATTTTCCTATCGTTGGGCTGAACAATATCACAAAAATTTTGCCGGGCCCCAAGCTGGCTTTTTCAGTGACTGGCGAAGTTTTCCCCAAGGAGATTTTATTGAGGGCCACGGTGCCTTCGGTGAAATTATTCAAATTAGCGATACTGACCTGGTGGTTAAAGGGCGGGGCGATGTAGAAAAAGTAATTATTATTACCGCAGATACCGCCATTCAAAAAGAAAGGGGAACAATCAAAAAAGAGGAATTAAAAGTCGGCGACCAGATTGTTATTATCGGCTCTCCCAACGAAGAAGGTCAAATTGAGGCAAAACTTATAAGAGTTTTCGATGGCGAATTAAGAGGTGCGCCTATGCCCCTTAAGCCCTCTCGATTTCTCTTCTTTTAGAAAAATATGTTTTCCAAAATATTAAAACAATTATTTAGAAATAAATTTACCACAGTAGTAACCCTTTTGGTAATAGTCATCGGAGGTTATTTTGGCTATCAGGCTATTAGCAGTGGTGACGAAGTTGTTCATTATACAGTTGCGGCAGTTGAAAAGGGTACGCTTATTATTTCAGTTTCCGGTTCCGGTCAGGTTTCAGCTTCAAATCAAGTAGACATTAAATCGAAAGTAAAAAGCGAGGTCGTTGATGTTTATATTGAGGGGGGAGAGGAGGTTAAAGAGGGAGAGTTAATTGCGAAATTAGATGACACAGATTATCAAAAAGCAGTTGAGGATGCTGAAATCTCTCTTGAAACAGCAAAACTTGAATTAGAAAAATTATTAACACCTGACGAACTCGCTCTGCTTACGGCCGAAAACGCTTTAGCCCAAGCAGAGCAATCAAAACAAAAAGTAGAAGACAATGTTGTAGAAACTTACGAAGATGCTTTTAATACCATTTCTAACACCTTTTCAGATTTCCTGACAATTATTACAGGAATGAAAGATGTTTTGTATAGCTATGGAATAATCGAAAGTGGCTGGGGAAGTGGCGGATATAAAAGTAATGATTCTGTCTATATAAATTTTTTTGGTGGTGAAAATCGATACGAATTAGAAAGACTTCTTAATGGTGCTATAAATGATTATAAAACAGTTAGAGAAAGCTATAATCAGAACTTTGAAAGCTATAAGAATATGGGTCGTTATCCGGAAAGAGAGGCAATTGAAGATTTACTTAATGAAACCATAGAAACAACCAAATCAATTACCCAGGCAATAAAAAGTGAAACCAACCTTCTTTATTCCATTGTTGATTATATTTTTAAAAATGATTGGACGACTTGTAGCAAAATAATAGATTATCAATCAGATTTAAAAACTTATAATTCAAAAATAAATAGTTATCTCCAAAGCCTTTTATCAATTCAAAAATCGTTTCGAGACAACAGAGAAGCTCTTGTTAATGCCGAGCAAACAATTGAAGAAAAAGAATTATCGCTTGCCGAATTAAAAGCAGGCCCCGATGAATTGGAAATTCGAACTAAAGAAATTGCTGTCCAACAAAAAGAAGATACTCTACTTGCAGTAAAACAAGATCTTGCCGATTGCTATATTTACGCTCCTTTTAACGGTATTATTACTGAAACAAAAATAAAGAAAGATGATTCGGTTTCAGTCGGCACAGTGTTGGCTAATATTATTACTCACCAAAAAATAGCTGAAATCACCTTTAATGAAATTGATGCAGCCAATATAAAAGCTGGCCAAAAGGCAACTCTTATTTTTGATGCTCTTCCGGAGGTAAGTATTTCTGGAAAAGTTATAGAGGTTGATATAGTAGGACAAGTTTCTCAGGGGGTGGTAAGTTACGGAGTTAAGATTGCCTTGGATACTGACGTAGAACAAGTAAAACCAGGCATGAGTATTACTGCAGATATTATTACCGAAGCCAAACAGGATGTTTTAGTTTTACCGAACAGCGCAATCAAGGCACAGGGAGAATCTTACTATGTTGAATTGGCAGAGGTATCAGAAGAAATGAAACAGCAATTATTAGCCAGCGTTTCGGGAGCGATTATGCCAACACTCCCAAAGTTACAACTTATAGAAATAGGACTGGTAAGCGACTTTTCTACTGAAATCGTGGCCGGTCTTCAAGAAGGCGATGTTGTTGTTTCTTCAACGATTAATCCAAGTGCGGCTCAAACTACTCAAACCAGAACCACTCAAACTCAGGGGCTTCAAATACCGGGAATGAGCAGTGGAGGTGGAGACCAGGTTCAGATGAGGATTCGATAAAATTTTATGATAGAGATCAAAAATATTACAAAAGCCTATAAATCAGGCAATGTTGAAACTAAAGTGCTAAAAGGCATTTCTTTTTCTATTGAAGAAGGTGAATTCGTAGCTATTATTGGGCCTTCTGGTTCGGGCAAATCAACGTTAATGCATATTTTGGGCTGTTTGGATGCGCCGACCAGTGGCCAATATTTTTTTGAAGGGAAAGACGTTTCTCAGCTTTCTGATGATGAATTGGCCGACATTCGTAAGAAGAAAATTGGTTTTGTTTTTCAGTCCTTTAATCTTTTACCCAGGGCAACGGTTTTACGGAATACGGCACTGCCCTTAACTTATGCCAACATTTCAAAAGGTGAGCGGGAGGAAATTGCTATAAAATCTTTAAAAAGCTGTGGTTTAGATGAGAATCGTTTCCACCATCTATCCAATCAGCTGTCAGGAGGTGAAATGCAGAGGGTAGCTATTGCTAGGGCCTTGGTAAACAATCCAGCCATTATCTTTGCCGATGAACCGACCGGTAATCTTGATAGTAAGACTGGTGAAATTGTTCTTGAGACTTTTCAAAACTTAAATAAACAAGGCCGAACAGTTATTTTAATTACTCACGAAAAATATATTGCTGAGAAAGCCAAACGAAAAATTTCTCTCAAAGATGGAGAAATCGTAGAAGACGTTATTAATCATCATTGATTTATGCTTATTACCGACTTATTTGAAGAAACATATTTCGCTATTTCTGCTAATAAAACCAGATCGGGCCTGACTATTTTAGGTATTGTTATTGGGATAGGTTCGGTTATTGCCATGATTTCAATTGGCCAAGGAGCGACAGGTTCCATTGAATCAAGTATTCAATCGATGGGGTCTAATTTGATTACGGTGAGCCCGGGATTTCAAAGAAGTTTTTCTCAGGTTTCGGCTGGCAGAGGGAGTGCCCAGACCCTGACTATTGAAGACGCCGAAGCTATAGCTAATGAAATTCCATTTGTTCAAGTAGTAGCTCCAGAACTTTCCCAGCGTTATCAGATTATTGCCAAGGGTCAAAATACCAACACTCAAGTTATTGGAACGACTGCCTTTTATTCGAGCGTAAAAAACGTTGAAATAGCTCTAGGATCATTTATTTCCGAACAAAATGTCCGTTCCCTTTCAAAGGTAGCGGTTTTGGGTCCGACTACCCGAGATGATCTTTTTGGTGAGGAAGTAAATCCGGTCGGTCAAACAGTAAGAATCAATGGTATAAATTTTAAAGTCGTTGGCGTAACTCAATCTAAAGGCGGGACTAGCTTCGGCAGTCAAGACAACATGATTTTCATTCCTATAAGTACTGCTCAGAAATTTTTAGCCGGGGCCGATTATGTTTCAACTATCAACGTTCAGGTTGAAAGTGCTCAAGCAATGGCTTCAGTTCAGTCAGGCATCGCTAATCTTCTTTTGATATTGCATAATATTGCAGATCCTCTGCTGGCTGATTTTAGCGTCACAAGTCAGCAGGATATTCTTGAATCCGCCTCTTCGATAACTAACACAATGACTATTTTACTGGCAGCAATTGCTGGAATTTCTCTGATTGTTGGCGGTATTGGCATTATGAATATGATGATGACTACGGTAACTGAAAGAACTCGGGAAATCGGCCTTCGCAAAGCTATTGGTGCTAAGAGATTTGATATTAGTTTACAATTTTTAGTTGAAGCAGTAATACTTACTTTTCTTGGTGGAGCTATAGGAATAATTTTAGGAAGCGGGTTAGCTTTCGGAATAACATTTTTTACGGGTATGGCTACAAAAGTTTCTTCTTTTTCAATTATTTTAGCCTTTAGCGTATCTGCTGGAATCGGGATTGGCTTTGGCTATTGGCCTGCTCAGAAAGCAGCCAAACTTAATCCCATTGAAGCATTACGTTATGAATAACGAACCGTAGTCGGCGGTTCGGAGATTAAAATTTTAAGAGAAATTATGAAAAAATTACTACCAATTATTATTGCAATTATTATAGTAGGGAGTGGAATATTTTACGGAGGGATGAAATATGGAGAAGTTAAAAGTCCTTTAGGTCAATTCTCTGGTCAGAATTTTCAAAATCTATCGGAGGAAGAACGTCAGCAACTTTTTCAGGGAAACATGGCAGGAAGTGCCCAGAGGGGAATTACGAGAGGAGCCGAGGCAGGTTTTCTTACTGGTGAAATTATTAATAAAGACGAGCAAAGTTTAACTTTGAAAATACCAGACGGTGGGTCAAAAATTATCTTTTTTTCAGATTCTACCCAAATATCAAAAACAACCGAGGGATCAATAAATGATGTTGAAATTGGCAAACAAATTACGGTTAATGGTGATCAAAACTCTGACGGAAGCTATACTGCAAAAACAATTCAACTTTCATCCATTTATCCAGGGCGATAAGAAATAACATACTAGGATTACACTTGTTTAGCTTAAGCGACCGAGAGGCCTATTTTGAAGCTAATTTTGCAACGGCTTTAAGACGTCCAAGACCCATACCCGTCTAGGATATTGAACTTTATTCGGGACTGAGAAACTCCAAAGAATCGCCATTTGGGCGGTTTTTTTTGGTACCATTTTCAGCGTCTGAAAACATTAATTTGACAGGTAGTTTATGTTTTGTTACAATGTTAACATCATACATTTCCTACTTTTAGGATTTATTTATAAACATATGATTAAAAAAAATAAGAAGAATAGGTCTTTTTACGGAACAACCACTCTTGGAGAGAAGGGACAGGTTGTGGTGCCGGTTGAGGCGCGCCAAAAGATGAAGCTTGAAAGGGGAGATAAACTATTGGTTTTTGGTTTTGGCAACGATATGCTGGCTTTTTCCAAACTTGAAAATTTGGAAAAAATTGCATCTCATTTGGCCGATAAACTGAAAGTTATCAGTGAGATTATTAAAAAGACCAATAAATAAAAAGAGTTTATGATAATTCAGGTTGAGAATTTAACCAAAAAATTCAACGGTTTTACGGCCGTTGACCATATATCCTTTGGAGTGGAGAGGGGACAAATTTTCGGTTTTCTTGGACCCAATGGCGCCGGTAAGTCCACTACCATTAATATGCTTTCAACTCTTTTGATACCGACAGAAGGCGGAGCTATAATTAATAATTTTAATATTCTCTCACAAAGAGATGAAGTAAGGAAGTCCATCGGCCTCGTTTTCCAAGACCCTTCATTGGATGACCGCCTAACAGCAGAAGAAAATCTTCGTTTTCACGCAAGGCTTTACAGGGTGCCAAAAACAGAATACAAAAAGCGAATAGAGGAAGTTTTGCGATTGGTTGACCTTTGGGACCGCAGGAAAAGCATTATTAGAACTTTTTCCGGAGGGATGAAGCGCCGGCTTGAGATAGCCAGAGGACTTATTCATTATCCGCAGGTGCTTTTTTTAGATGAGCCGACTTTGGGCCTTGACCCGCAGACTAGAGTCCACCTTTGGGATTACATCTTGAAATTAAAAAAAGAACGGTCAATGACAATTTTTATGACCACCCATTATATGAATGAAGCCGAATATTGCGATAGCATCGCTATTATTGATAACGGCAAGATAGTTGCGCTTGATTCGCCGCTTCAGCTTAAAAAGATGGTCGGCGGAGATGTTATTCGAATGACAAGCGCAGAAAAAGATAACCTCAAAAAAGAATTGGAGCAGCGTTACGATAAAGAAGTAAAAGAAGAAAATGGCGTTCTTCAGTTGGAAGTTGCAGAGGGAGAAAAATTTTTGCCGCGGCTTTTTAATGAACTTGACACAAAGATTGACTCTATTGAATTGCGGAAACCAACGCTTGACGATGTGTTTCTTTCTTTAACTGGTCGAAAAATTAGGGAAGAAGAGGCCTCTGATAAAGATCATATGCGTGCGCGAATGCGAAGACATTAATATTGAAATTATGTATTTTTTTCAAGCAATATTCACAATTTGGCAGAGGGAAATAATTCGCTACACACGAGATAAGACGCGAATTGTTTCAACACTTTTCCAACCGTTAATGTTTCTCTTTATTTTTGGCGTGGGACTTAGGCAAACGCTCTCTCAAGGGAATTTCGGCATAGATTTCATCCAATTTATGTATCCTGGTATTATTGCAATGAGTATAATGGGAGTAGCATTTTTCTCAACTGTTTCCACGGTTTGGGATAGAGAATTCGGGTTTTTAAAAGAGATTCTTGTGGCGCCGGTATCGCGAACTTCTATTGCTATTGGTAAAACATTGGGAGCTACCACCATTGCCGCTCTTCAGGGGCTGATATTGTTAATTCTCGCTCCCCTTATTGGTATAAGCATTCATTTTACTATCATCCCGGAGCTTTTCCTCTTCATGCTTCTTTTGTCTTTTGCAATATCCGGCATGGGGCTTCTTATATCTTCCCTCATGAAGACAACCGAGAGCTTCGGGATCTTAATGCAGGTACTTATTTTCCCTATGTTTTTCCTTTCGGGAGCATTTTTCCCACTGACTGCGGTGCCGACATGGATGACAATTATTTCCAAAATTAATCCTTTAACCTATGGCGTAGACGCTTTTAGGCAAATCATCCTTAATACTCAAATTCCTCCGGAAATTATAAAGAGCATTGTTTTATATCCGATTCACATTAATGCTTTATTTCTTATTGTTTTTTCTGCAGTTATGATTTCTGCGGCCATATTCGCGTTTAATCGGAAATCATAAGGGTTATTGAATGAGATATCAGTCTAAGATTCGAACTGGAAAATACAGCGTTTTGAATATAAAATGAAGCTGTGGTTCGAATAGAGTCCCCGCAGCATATTAGAGTTTATCACTCCTGTTAATTTATATGGGTATTATACTCCACCTTTTAAAAAGGGTGGTTTTTTAGTATAATAGAGTAAAGGTTAATAATTAATAAAACTATAAAAAAATATGAAAGAACATATTCGTCATGGCGGGTCAGCTGTTTATGGTTTAGGGATAATTGGTGCGGCCGTCTATTTTATCGGTAACGCCACAACATTCTATATGGGAGTTATCGGATTTTTAAAAGCCTTGGTTTGGCCGGCCTTTTTAGTTTACCAAGCCTTTCAATTTTTAGGCAGATAATAAGTATAATATTAAAAACGCCCCGACCGAAACGCGTCAGTAAGATACACCTCAAACCGCCTAAATTCCTCTTAAAACCCCAGTACTAGACTGAGGATGCTAGTACTCTCATTTTATCTAAAAATATTACAAAATTATGCCATTTAGAAAATCGCCGTTCTGGCATTTTTTTGTTTATATTTTACCTGTTAATAAATAGGCTATTGACTCAATGTAAAGAATACTTTACAATTAGTAATATAAACTTTACTTAAATGTAACTTACAGACTATATGGATTACAAACGATATCAAAAAGTCAGAACTTTAATCGGCCTTTTGATTGGAGTTATAGTATGGGAGGCAGTTATTGTTAGTAATTTTTATTTAGCAATTTCTGGCATACTTATTGGAATGCTATTTCTTTTTTTAGTAAAAAATAGATTTAAAAAGATTATAGTGGATGAAAGAGTTATTTCAGTCAGCGGCAGAGCTTCTCAAATAACCTATAGTATAGCAACCATACTTCTCTCCTTACTCGGGCTTTTTCTAATATTTATAGCTATGGGTAGTGAAAATTTTTATCTTAAATTACTTGGGGAGACCTTCTGTTATATCGCTCTGTTACTGATTACAATTTACTCAATATCTTATCATTATTTCAATAAAAAATATGGCGCAGATGAATAACGGAATAAAAGTTTTCCGCGCCGAACATAATATGACCCAGGAAAAACTGGCGAGCAAGTGCGGGGTAACCAGACAGACAATAATTGCCGTGGAAAAAAATAAATACATACCCTCTCTGGAATTGGCCTTCAAAATTGCCCTTGTTTTTAAGCAGCCGATTGAAAAAATATTTAATTACAAATTATAAATTATATAAATAAAGGTTGATTAAAATTAATTTAAAAATATTATAATTAATAAAATATTATGAAATTAGACAAAGAACAAATACAGGTTATAAAATGGTTTGCCAGAATTATTGCTTTAGCGATAATAATATTCGGTTTACCGTTTTATTTTGGTTACGGAAATCCCTTGCCATTTGTTAGTCCAGATTATTCAATATGGGATAATACCATTCTGGCAATGTATCCCTTGATTTTTATCGGGTTAGTTCTTGGATGGAAGTACGAAAAAGTTGGAGGATATCTTATTGTTGTTCCGATAATAATAGGTTTTATTTTAGGATTAATAACAGAGGCAAATTTCATGATTAATATGCTTTCTCCTATTATTTCAGGGGTATTATATTTGATTATTGGATACGCAAAGCGATATTAATTTATGGATCAATTCTACTGAAGTATTCTTAAGCACTGACTCATTTGTCTCATTTTGTGTTAAAATAACCATGACCGGAAGACGTTATGAAACAACGCCTTAAAATACTCAAAATTACCCTCAAACCCTTGGTTTTAGACTGGGGCAAAGCAGTTTTGTGAGCCTTTCGAGAAATCGAGACGCCTCAATCAATCGCCAAGAAGGCGGTTTTTTGATAGAATAAGATAAAATAATTAACTAAACAAAATTATGAAAATTACAATTATAGGAAATATGTCTTTCCTTGAAAAATTTGAGGAAACCAAGGAAATTTTAGAACAACAGGATCACAAAGTAATTGTTCCAGAAAAAGACCCGATGCCAGATCCAATATCTCCACCAGCTAAAAGAAAAGCGATGGAGAAATTTAATGAAAACCTAAAAAAATCTGATGCGATTCTGGTAATGAATTACACAAAAGACGATAAGGAAAATTATATTGGAGCAAATACGCTTATGGAAATAGGAATGGCATTTATTCTCCAAAAAAAGATATTTGTCTTAAATCCAAGCCCAGAATTCTGTAAAGATGAATTAGAAGCCATTGAGGTTCAATTCTTGAATGGAAATTTGAATAAAATCAAATAGATATAGTAAATGATAGAATAATTAAGCTAGTGAATTTAAATTTGATTTTTAATCTTGACTTTTATTTAACAATTTGTTGTAATAACAGTGTTATAATAGTTCTTTTAAATATGGTTCAGAACACTATGAGATGAGCATTTTGGACGTCAGTTAAACTGATTTCTAAAATGCTCGTCTCATAAAGAGACAAGACGTAAATCCGAACGAATCGGAAATAAAGATTGGAGGTATGCCATGAAAACTAAGTCGACGACCAGTCAGAAGCGTGCCCGTGAAATCATGGGCAAGAACTTCTTCGGCATCGAGGAGGCCATCCAGCATTTCGGAGTTAACCCGACCCGCCAGCAAACCCTTGTTCTATCTGAGATTCCTTTTTCTGAAGCGGTGCTTCAGGAAACAAAGGAGACTTACATCCTGGTGGCAATCTTCCCGCTCTCGATTCTTGAGATTCACGGAAAGATGGATTCCAAGTTGTTCTACGACCAGTCGTGGTATAACAAGGAGTCATTCTCCAAGAAACACAGCGAGGCAAGCTGGCAGCTGATTCGCAAGACCCCAGTGGATAACTCTTTCGGAAAGAACTGGGAAGAGCAGCAAGCTCTTCTCGGCGAAGACGACAAAGTGCCCACAGCTCAAGCGATGATTTACACCATCATCGGCTATTACTTGACCACTAACGAACGCCTATTCAAAAATATTTATGTTCGAACGTCATCTGTGGATTCGGATAGCTGCCGCGTCGTTATTGGCTACTTCTTTTCGGTCTGTCTCTATAGCTGCAGCTACTTTGATGACTTTCGCTGCGACGTCTTGGGCGTTTCGTCCGCTCGGAAGTGGAAGTTCTGAACCAAAGATTTGAGAGTTTAACTCTCTCGAGTTCTTGAGCCTTCGGTGATATTTTTCGCCGGGGGCTCTTTTCTTTTTTTCCAAGATTCCATATAAAATTATAAATGTCTATTAATGAAGGTTAAGCTACGGTTTAATCTTGCGGGCGTTTCATCTTCGAGATATCGCCAGAGTATCGTTGTCTACGAATAACGATATTCGTCTAGGACATCGAACTTTGTTCAGAGTTGAGCCCTCGCAATTAATCGCCATTTCGGCGGTTTTTATGTTAAAATTAAAAAATGGAAAAGTTTTATCATAAAAAATTAATAAGAGATAAAATCCCTGAAATTATAAAAGCTAATAATGGCAAATACGAATTGAGAGTTATGGAAGAATATGAATTTAAGAAAGAACTAAAGAAAAAACTGATTGAGGAAGTTAAAGAGGTAATAGAAGCTGAAAAAAGCGAGTTAGCAAAAGAACTTGCCGATGTTTTGGAGCTAATAAAATCTATTGCTGAAAGTGAAAATATAAGTTTTGAATTTGTCGAAGAAAAACAGGAACAGCGAAGAAAAGAAAGAGGAGGTTTCAAAAAGAAACTTTTCCTTGTTTGGTCTGACAGATCTGCCGGAAAATAAACAGTAAAATTATGGAACATATAGCAATAATGAAAAAATCGTGGGGTTTAACAGAAAAGATTTTAACAGGAGAAAAAACAGTTGATCAAGGTGGTATAAATCAAAATATGCTCCTTGGAATAAAATAAAGCCGTATGTTGCCAAGACAGTTTAAGAATAACCAGATTTCCCATTAAAATATGGGTTTTAAACTGAGGATGCCAACTAATTTCCGCCTATTCTTTCAGGCGGTTTTTTGGTAGAATAAGATAAAGGTCTATAAAAGTTTTAAATAAATAATATTATGAAAATCTTTAAAACATGGACGTTTCGCTGGTGGGAGATAGGTTTAATCAAAATATGCTTGCTTTCCCTCGGCATCATCTTGGCTCTCTATTTCTACGAATACCTCATTGGTTTATTATGGCTTTGGTGGACACTTCTTGTTGCAACCATGATATATTGGCTTCCTAGAATTATAAGGGAGAAGTAAAATAATTTTAAATAGAAAATCATCTCTCAAGTAATGTGATTTTTCTTATATAAAACAGGTTTTAACATCATCCGTTCCTCGGAGTATCGATAAAAAATCGCCATTTCGGCGGTTTTTTGGTAAGATAATTTTAATGAAAAAAAAGTTCTTATTAACCATTTTTTTATCTGTAATTTTATTCTTGATATTCATAATAATTTTATTTTCTTTCGATCCAAAAAATCAAAGCCAAGTTTGTTTTAAAGATAGTTGTTTTACTGTTGAATTGGCAATAACCACTCAAGAACAAACCCGGGGTTTGATGTTTAGAGAAAAGTTAGATTCAGATAAAGGCATGCTTTTTATTTTTAAAGACGAAGGAGAATATCCTTTTTGGATGAAAAATACTTTGATTCCTTTAGATATAATTTGGATCAATAAAAACAAAGAAGTTGTTTATATCAGTAAAAATACTCAATCTTGCAAAGAAGATTTTTGCCCGAACATAAATCCCGAGAAAAACGCAAAATATGTTTTGGAAATAAACGGAGGTATTTCAAAAGAAATTGGTTTAAACATTGGAGATAAAATAGAATTTGAGATTGATTAATTTTTGTTTTAGTAGATAAAATATGAAAAAAGAAAAAGACGAATTGATCGAAAAAATTATGAGTTTTGTTTAAGACTTAATTAGTTTATACTAACAATATGCTTATTGATGATGTAAAAATACGCGTAATAGCCGGATCGGGAGGAAAGGGAATGGTGGCGTTTAATAAAAATTTAATGTCCCTGGGACCCGTGGGAGGAAGCGGCGGTAAAGGCGGCAGTATTTATGTTGAAGGAATTTCTAATTTAAGTGCACTTAATAAATTCCGTTTTAAAAAAGAATTTAAAGCTAAAAACGGAGAAGACGGCCGTTCTCAATTTCGCGATGGCCATAATGCAGAAGATCTTGTTTTAATGGTTCCCGTAGGAACAGTAGTACATAACCTAAAAACCGGCCAAGATTTTGAAATAACTAAAATAGGTAAGCGGGAATTGGTTGTTCAAGGCGGACATGGAGGAAGAGGAAATTTTCATTTCAGGTCTTCTACAAATACTTCTCCGAAAAATTTTGAATATGGAAAGCCGGGCGAATCGTCCGAAATTCATCTTGAATTGAAGTTGATTGCCGATGTCGGACTTATAGGGTTGCCTAATGTAGGTAAATCAAGTTTGATCAACGAACTGACTAATACCAAAATCAAAGTGGCTAATTATCCATTTACTACTTTGGAACCGAATTTAGGCGTTTATTTTGATTTAATACTGGCTGATATTCCCGGACTTATTGAAGGAGCTTCTTTGGGTAAGGGTCTTGGGATTAAATTTTTGCGACATATAGAACGCACGAAAATTCTATTTCATTTTGTGACTGCCGATTCGGTCAATCCGGTTTTGGATTATAAAACGGTGCGCAATGAATTAGGGGCATATAATAAAATGCTTTTAGAAAAATCGGAGTATCTTTTTATAAGCAAAAAAGATTTAGTTTCGTCTGATACTATTACCGAGATAATAAAGAAATTTAGAGAATTAAATAAAAATGTAATGCCGATTTCAATATTTGATTGGGAAAGCATTGAACTTGTTAAAAAAATACTCAACGATTTGATTTTAGAAAAGACGGAATTCTAATGTTATTCAGTCGACAATAATTCTTTTACCTTGTATAATAAAAGTATCTTGTTAATAAAAGTATAATAAAATAAAAATATGAACGACACTACTATAAAAAGTACGCCAAAAGATGTCTTTTTGCATCTTTTGAATATCTTCACCTTTTATCTCGGTGTTATTAGTTTTATTACGCTTTGTATTCAATATATCAGCGCTCTTTTTCCAGACCCGCTTAGTTTTTATTATACAAGTATGGCTAATTCAGTTCGCTTATCAACGTCAATACTTATCATAGTGATCCCGGTATATATTTTTACTTCATGGCTATTGGGAAAAGATTTGGTAAGCAACTACGAAAAACGAGAACTAAAATTGAGAAAATGGTTAATCTATTTCACTCTCTTTATATCAGCAGTTACTATTATTATAGATTTGATAATGTTTGTTTTTAGTTTTCTGAGTGGGGAATTAACAATTCAGTTCTTTTTGAAAGTTTTTGTCGTACTCTTAGTAACTGGAGCTGTTTTCGGCTATTATGTTTGGGATTTAAGAAGAAAGGAGATAAAGTCTAAAATTCCCAAAATACTTGCCTGGATTCTTTCTTTTGTGATCTTAGTTAGTATTATTTGTGGTTTTTTCATTATTGGTACACCTGCAGAACAACGGCAGAGAAGATTTGATGAACAAAGGGTAAGCAATCTTCAAACGCTGCAAGACCGAATTATTAACTACTGGATACAAAAAGAAACGCTTCCTCAAAACCTCAGTAAATTAGAAGACAGTATTTCTGGATTTATTGCCCCAACAGATCCAGAATCTGATTTAGAATATGAATATCATATTATTGATACGTTTTCTTTTGAACTGTGCGCCACATTCAAAACTTCAACCGAGGATTTCAGTTCAACTGCCAATAACACAAAATATTCCTATCCTCAATATTCCTATCCTTATGATTCTTCTCAACAACGTTGGGAACATAAAGCAGAGAGAACTTGTTTTACAAGAACTATTGATCCTGAATTATATAAAGATAGTGGACAGTTAAAAGAACCTAATCCTATACAAGATTGATATCTTACTTTAACTAACTTAAAAAAACTTGACCGAGACGCGTCGATTAAACACCAATAAAACTACTTAAATAATTAAAACTGAGAAAAAATCGCCAAGATGGCGGTTTTTTGGTAGAATAAATAAAACAAAATAATAATTAATTAATAAAAAATATGTCTTTACATATTGGCATTGTTGGTTTGCCAAACGTTGGCAAATCAACCTTATTCCAAACAATAACTAAAAAAGAAATTGATCGTTCTAATTATCCTTTTTGCACCATTGACCCTAACGTCGGAGTAGTTGCCGTTCCAGACGAAAGGGTTGATAAATTGGCTAATTTAACTAATTCTCTTAAAAAGATTTATACGACAATAGAATTTGTTGATATCGCTGGTTTAGTAAAGGGCGCCAGTAAGGGAGAAGGGTTGGGCAATCAGTTTTTGGCAAATATCCGCGAGGTTGACGCTATAGTTTATGTTTTACGGGGTTTTAAAAATGACAAAATTATAAATATACAACAAACAATAGATATTTTAAGAGATAAAGAGATTTTAGATACTGAAATGGCTTTGAAAGATCTGGCAACCGTTGAAAAAAAAATAAATGATTTGGAAAAAAAGGTTAAAGCAAACGATAAAGAAGTAAATTCTGAATTAGAAACTCTTAGAAAAATTCAGATTCTGCTTAATGCCGGCAAAGCTTTATCGGAACAAAATTTTAACGACAATGAAAAAAAGATTTTGAAAGAGTATCAGTTGCTTATTTTAAAGCCGAGATTATATTTATTAAATGGAAAAGAAAATGAAATAGATAAAGAAATTATTGATGTTTTTGAAAAAAATCAATATCCTTATCTTATAATGGATATTCTAACCGAATTTGACGGAGCAGGTTTATCTTTAGAAGAAAGAAAATCTTTTGGCATTTCTGAAGAATTGAAAATCAATAATTTAATTGAAAAAACTTATCATTTACTTGATTTGATAACATTCTTAACCACAGGACAAGACGAAACCAGGGCCTGGACAATTAAAAATGGCTCTACTGCTCCTCAGGCCGGCGGGGTGATTCATAGCGATTTTGAGAAACACTTTATTAAAGCAGAGATTATCCAATCTGATAAACTTTTAGAAAGTGGGGGATTTGCCGAGGCGCGAGAAAAAGGACTAATAAGAACTGAAGGTAAAAATTATATTGTTCAAGATGGTGATGTCATCGAAATTAAAATTTAAAAGAAAATAAAATAAAACTATGTTTGAAAAACTAAAACAATTAAAAGAACTTAAGGATTTACAGGACAAACTAACAGAAGAAAAAGCAGAAGTTGAAAAATCAGGGATAAAGGTAGTTGTTAACGGCAAGATGGAAGTAGAAGAAATTAAATTAAATTCAGAGTTAAGTAAGGAAGAACAGGAAAAAATTATCAAAGAATGTCTTAATGAAGCAATGAAAAAAATTCAAATAGTTGCTGCCAAAAAGATGTCGCAGATAACAGGTTTTGGCCTTTAGTTTTAATATGGAACCCTTAGCTTCAAAAATAAGACCTAAAAATCTAAAAGAATTCGTAGGACAAGAGCATTTAGTTGGAGAAGGAAAACCTCTAAATGTTGCTATAAAACAAAAACTTTTATTTTCTTTTATTTTTTGGGGACCTCCTGGTACGGGAAAAACTACTTTAGCAAAAATATATGCTAATAGTTTAAATGCCCGGCTTTATGAATTATCCGCTGTTTCGGCAGGAAAAGCAGATATTAAAAAAATAATTGCTGAAAATACCGGAGAGTATTCCAAAGTTTTATTTTTAGATGAAATTCATCGATTCAACAAATCTCAACAAGACTTTCTGCTTCCATTTGTAGAAAGGGGAGATATAACGCTTATTGGAGCTACTACAGAAAATCCAAGTTTTGAGATAATTCCAGCCTTGCTTTCACGCTGCAGGGTTTTTGTTCTAAATGAGCTTTCAGAAAAAGAAATGTTAACTATTATTCAAAAAACTGGATTTAAACTAGATAAAAAAGCTAAAGACTGGTTGATTGCAATGGCAAACGGAGATGCAAGACAAACTATTATGATGCTGGAAAGCACATCTCAACTTTATAATAAAATTACTATAGAAACTTTAAAAAATGTCCTCCAGTCAAAATTTTTAAGATATGACAAAAGAGGAGAAGAACATTACAATACTATTTCGGCTTTTATTAAAAGTATGAGGGCTTCTCAACCAAATGCTGCCTTATATTATCTAGCCAGAATGATTGATGCCGGAGAAGATCCTAAATTTATAGCAAGAAGAATGGTTATTTTTGCTTCTGAAGATATTGGATCAGCTCTGCCAACGGCTTTGGTAGTAGCAAACGACGTATTTAAGGCCGTAGAAATTATTGGACTACCAGAATGCGCTATTAATTTAGCCCATGGAACAGTATATTTATGCAAATGTAAAAAAGATAGAACATCTTACGAGGCTTATGTGTCTGCAATGGAAGATATAAAAAAATATGGAAATCTGCCGATTCCTTTGGTTTTGCGTAATGCATCTACAAATCTTATGAAAAAATTAAATTATGGTGAAGGATATGAAAAATATACAAAAGAAGATTTACTTCCAGACAAATTAAAAGGAAGAAAATATTTATCTAACTAAATTTAATATATAATTAGTATGCAACAAGCAACTTTATGTTTTTTAATCAGAGAAAACCAAGGAAAAAAAGAATTGCTTTTAGCTATGAAAAAGAGAGGTTTTGGAGTAGGAAAATGGAATGGAGCCGGAGGAAAGTTTAATATTAATAAAGGAGATAAAGATATTTTTGATACGGCTGTTCGAGAAACTAGGGAAGAAACCGGCGTTGAGGTTAAAAATATTAAAAAATCGGCTATTTTAAATTTTTATTTTCCATATCAAAAAGAATGGAATCAAGAAGTTCACGTTTTTATTTCCAAAAATTGGCAAGGAAAACCAAAAGAATCCGAGGAAATGAAACCAAAATGGTTTAAAATAAATGAAATCCCTTTTGAAAAAATGTGGTCAGATGATAAATTTTGGCTTCAAAGAATTTTGACTGGTGAAAAATTAAAAGCAGATTTTATTTTCAAAAAAGGAGAAAATATTTCTTCGTATAATGTTAGAGTAATAAATAAACTTGATTAAAAAAAACATTAATGGAACAATATTTATTAAGTAATCAGTGGTTAATTTGGGTAATTCTTTTTTGGGTTTTACCTTGGAAGGGAGTAGCACTTTGGAAAGCAGCTAAAAACAGCCATAAGAAATGGTTCATAGTAATTTTAATATTAAATACATTTGCTATCTTGGAAATTATCTATATTTTCTATTTCTCAAAAGAAAAAAATTAAAAGGTTAATACTATTTAATTAAAATAAAAATAAAATTATGACTTTTGAAGAATATCAAAAACTTTCAAGAAAAACCGCAATTTATCCAAAAAAGGGAAAGAATTTTATTTATCCGGTTTTAGGATTAGTTGGCGAAAGCGGAGAAGTGGCCGAAAAGATTAAAAAAGTTTTAAGAGATAACAATGGAATTGTTGATAATTTGAGAAAGCAAGAAATAGAAAAAGAACTTGGCGATGTTTTATGGTATCTTTCTCAAGTTGCCACAGAATTAAATCTATCTTTGGATCATATCGCTTCTTTTAATATTAAAAAATTAAATTCTAGGCAAAAGAGAAACAAGCTTTCCGGAAACGGAGATAATAGATAAATAATAATAGAATAATTTTTTAAAAGACTAAAGAATCGCTAATGGAGCGATTTTTTGGTAGGATAAAACATATGATTAATTTTGAAGAGTTTCAAAAAATTGATTTAAGAATCGGAAAAGTAATTGAAGCAGAGAAGATAAAAGGATCTAATAAGCTTTTAAGATTAAAAGTTGATTTAGGTGA
>Ga0265596_1000069_pt1 | contig 71712 bp, 67 predicted proteins | sample saktaG_FD_190143 | JGI IMG/M metagenome (GOLD analysis project Ga0265596, IMG submission 190143) | Saline water microbial communities from Sakinaw Lake, British Columbia, Canada - sak_2013_06_06_60m | ecosystem: Environmental > Aquatic > Non-marine Saline and Alkaline > Saline ...
ATAGGTTTATTTCTCCTTTCTTTTATTAAATTGATTAATGATTAATTATATTATTAACCCCTGTCTAATTTTAACACTTATGTATTTATTTAGTTTATAATTAATTTATAGCATTATGGATAAAAAAAGAATTATTTCCATTTTTTTGCTTATTTTGATATTAAGTGGCTTTTTCTATTTATATAATTATTTGAATTTCCATAATAATTCCCAGCCCTTAATTTTTAATTCCCCGGATGAAACTGCTAATTATTTTTTTACAGAAAATTTTAAAGAAAACAATAATTTACAAAAACAAAGTTCATTATTAGAAATCAATTCAGACATTAAACCGCGGAGTATTAAAGCTGTAGATGATAAATTGGTCTTAAATAGCTTTATTGGCCTGCCTTTAATTTATGGCTCTATAGCAAAAATATTTGGCAATAATCTTATTATTTATTTAAGTTCTTTAATCGCTCTTTTAGGAGTAATTGTTTTTTATTTATTAATTAAAGAAATATTTAATCAAAAAATAGCCCTAATTTCTGGTCTACTTTTACTAATTTTACCCAGTTATTGGTATTTTGCCAATCGAGGCATGATGCATAATGTCCTATTTATTGATTTATTAATTTTTTCTTTATACTTTTTTATTTTAGCCCTAAAAAAACCTAAACTTATTTATTATCTTTTAAGTGGCTTATTTCTGGCCCTGTGTTTATTAACTAGAACTTCCGAATTTATTTGGATTGCTTTAATTTATCTCTCACTCTTAATTTTTTTGCGCCAAAAAATAAATTGGAAAAAATTAATTTTAAGTATCTTAATTTTTATAATTTGCTTAATTCCTTTGTTTTATTTTAATCAGCAGAATTATGGAGCGAGTATGGCCTCTCCTTATTTAGAAAACAAACCCCTATCTTTAAATCTGCAATCTATTTCCAAAATAATCCTGCCTTTTGGCTTTCACCCTAATAATATTAAATTTACTATTTATAATTTTATCTTTAAATTGCCTTGGCATTATACTTTATTAATTTTAGCTGGATTAATAATGCTAATTTGGCAGAGAAAAAAAATCAAACCAGAGCATTGGCTTTATTTTGGCCTATGGGTTTTGCTAAGTTTATTTTTATTCATTTATTATGGCTCTTGGTTATTTTTTGACAATCCTAATCCTAGTTCTATAACTATTGGCAGTTCTTATTTAAGATATTTATTGCCTTATTTTGTTTTTGGTTTGCCCTTGATTGCCTGGCTATTGAGCAAAATAAAATTTTCTAAAAAATATTTAAATAATCTTATAATTTTTACTCTACTTGCCTTTATGTTTTTTAATTCCTATTTATTGGTTATGTCCTGCCCAGAAGAAGGAATTATTAAAATCAGTCAGGACTTAAAAAATTATCAATATCGCACCAGATTAATTATTAATAATACTGAAATAAATTCTATAATTATGACTTCTCGGGCTGATAAATATATTTTTCCTTACAGAAATGTTTTATATCTAGAAAAAGAGGTCTATGATTATAACAATTTTGATTCTTTAAGAAATGCGAATATACCGTTATATTATTTTGGATTTCAATTTTCCGCTATTGATATAAAAAATGTAAAATATAAATTTTATGAACAGGGATTAGATATCAGCGCCCCGATCTTTACCCATCAAGACCATGCTTTGTATAAAATAATGTCTATTAATCAAATCTATGCCCTTGATAGATAATGTACAAATTAACAATTACCAATCTACAATTTACAATTTTCAATAAATTTTCAATCAATCAATTTAAAATTAACAATTAAATACAAAATTAAAATAATAATTAAATGAAAATTGATAATTGAAAATTGGTTATTTAATTTAAATTGAAAATTTCAAATTGTAAATTCAACCATAAAACATGTCCAAAACAACAAAATTAAGAATTTTAATTAATAGCACTGGAATATTTCTCGTTCTTGTTTTGTTTTCCTGGCTAATTCAAAAAAATTTGGTCTTAGATGGAAAATTAACAATTGAATCTGATTTAACTGAAAAACAAGCCATGATTTCAGTGCTTTATCCAGAACACAGGACAGAAAGACAAAATGATTATTTTATTATTAATAATGAACCAATTTATTTTAATGTCCGTAGTCCCATAAAATTTGATAAGGCCGAGGTGGAAATTGAATTTAAAAATAATGACCAAGAAATAATAAATTTAGGAATTAAAACTTTAGAAGAAGGCTGGGATTTTAAAAACTATACCCTATATAATGAAACTTTAAATGAAATAGATTGGCCTCAAATTAGCGATGATCTGAACACTCTTTATCAGCGCCAAAAAAATTTTAATAATTTAAACGATTTTTTAAAAGTAAGCAATACTATTGAGGGAGTTAGTGCTTATGATTTTGATTTAGGTGAAAATTTTTTAATACCCAATTATGCTCCCAATCATCAAGAAATAAAAATTGAAAAATGCCTCCGCGGTGAACATAAATTTTATACTTATTTAAAAAATGAGGCCCTGGACTTCGACTTTAAAATCCAAGACATTAATCGTACTGATGGAGAGGATCCACTAATAATATCTGTATATAACCCTTATGATAAAAAAATATATTCTAAAATTATATCTGACGACGGCTTGATTGAAAAAACCGATCCAGCCAGTTTGCCTCGTTATCTGTCTATATATATTCCTGATTTAGAAGAGGGGGTTTATAAAATAGAATTACAAGCCAATGACGATATTTTTATTAGGCAAATTAATACTAAACAACAAAAAATTGTCTTTATTGACCGTTTATACTTATGCGATAGTGCTGAATATAGTGATGGCTTTATTGATTTGCAATTAAAACCCAGCCAAATTTATACTAATGGACGCCTAATATCATTTTATACTGCCCACACCGCCGGCTTACAAACTATTAGTTTAGACAATAGACAAATTTATATTAGTCAAAAACATCAATGGTTTAGAATAAAAAGTCAGCCCCAGCTTTCTCAAATTTATATTCCTAAAAACGATCTTAAAATATCCACTCGAGGCATTTTTGCTTTAGAAAAAGACCAATATTTTAATCCCGAAATTATTGATTTGCGAGATTATTCAGACATCACTGAAGTTGATTATATTATTGCCAGATATCAAGAGCCACAAACAACTGAAAATAATTGGCTGAAAAATAAGGTTGTATTTGACTTACAAAATGCTAAAATTGAAAACAATAACTTGAAATTTATGCTCTCTTCCCCTAATCTAAATATTGATGGACAAAAAATAGATATTAATAAAATCAAGGTTTCTTTAACAAAAAATCAACCCAGAAATAAAACCCAGGCCTATCAAAAATTTTGGCAAAATATTAGCGCAAAATTTACTCAATATTTCTCTTTAATTAAAAACAAAATATTTTAAAATCTAAAAATTAAAAAAACAATATAATAATTCAACCCCTCGACAAGCTCGGGGTCTACAACAATTTAACCATTTAACAATTCAATTATGAACAAAGGAACAAAAAAAATATCTATGGACATTTTTTATATGCTTGTCGGGGCATATATTGCAGCTATGTTTTTTGAATATTTAAAACCCGGACTAATTTCTAATTATCTGGACTTAAATAAGGCCCTTTATGTCTTAGTTCCAGCAGGTTTAATTTGTGTTTTTTTAGGAAATTCTGGCTCTAAAAAAAATAAAGAAGAAAACTATGATTAAAAATATTATTATTAAAAAATTAGAAAAATTTAGTGATGCCCGTGGCTGGCTTATAGAAATATTTAGAAAAGATGAAATAGATTATCAACCAGCCATGTCTTATGTTTCCGTTACTTCAACTGGAAAAACCAGGGGGCCCCATGAGCACGTGCAACAAGCTGACTTATTTGTTTTTATTGGTCCGGGAACATTTAAATTATATCTTTGGGATAATAGAAAAAATAGCCCCACCTATCAAGAAAAAATGGAGCTTGAAGGAGGAGAGGACAACCCAATTTATATCATAGTTCCTCCAGGAATTGTGCATGGCTATAAATGTATTTCTAAAAAACCCGCTTGGTGCATTAATCTACCCAATAAATTATACAAAGGAAATAATAAGGCCGAAGAAATAGATGAAATAAGATGGGAAGATAAAGCGGACTCACCGTTCCAAATAGACTAAAAACTAAATTTAACTTATATAAACATAAAAACATAATTTTCAATTACCAATTTACAATTTACATTCAATATTCAATATTTCAATTATCAATATCTCACCAACACATTTAGCACAAAAAAACATAAATCAAAAAATATTGAGAATTGTATCATTGTAAATTAAATTAAAATTGAAAATTTCAAATTGTTAATTTTAAAACTATGTTAACTTACATTCAACCAATCTATATTTTTATCCTCGCTCTAATCCTAGCCATCTTAGAGGTCCAAATTGAAGGAGCTCATGGCTGGGCTAAAAATTTGCCCACTTGGCGAGCTAAACCTGATAAATGGTATGCCAAGCTTTATAAAAAAATAATGGAAGACAAAGATATGACTGGTTATCATCTTTCCTTATTTTCCTTAATTTTATTATTATTTCACGCTCCTTTTTTCTTTGGAATAAATTGGACTTGGTTTCAAGAAATTAAAATCATCAGCATCTTTTTTTTATTTATTATTATCGAGGACTATCTTTGGTTTGTGGTCAATCCTCATTTTACTGTTAAAGATTTTAAGGGCAAACATATTATTTGGCATAAAAAATGGCTTTGTAAGTTGCCTCAAGGTTATTGGTTAGGTGCTTTAATATCTTTTCTTTTGGCTTTATTAAATAACTATTATTTTTCTGGATATTTGATTAATTGGTTAATAATGTTTGCAATATTAATAATTTTAACAATTATCTGTAAATGGTTTATTAAAATATTTAAACCCGAATGGGAGTAAATAATAGGATAATTGAATAATAGATTAATTGATTAATAGAAAAACAATTATACTATTAACCTATTTACAATTAACAATTAAAAAAATGGATTGCATATTTTGTAAAATAATTAAAAATGAAATTCCTTGTTATAAAATCTATGAAGATGAAAATACTTTAGCTTTTTTAGATATCCAACCAATTACTAAAGGACACACTTTAATTATCCCTAAAAAACATTATAATACTTTCGCTGAAACTCCTGCTGATTTATTAAGTCAAATGATGCCTATAATTCAAAAAATTGGCATTGCCGTGCAAAAAGCCACTCAAGCTGATGGCTTTAATTTTGGTCTTAATAATGGTTCGGCTGCTGGCCAAATAATTATGCATACTCATTTTCATATCATCCCTCGTTATGATAATGACAACTTAGCTCCTTGGCCATCACAAGAACGTTCCGCAGAAGAGTTTAAAAAAATTACTGAAGATATAAAAAATAATTTAACCCCTCGACAAGCTCTTTAACCCCTCGACAAGCTCGTGGTCTGCGACAATTTACCCCAACACCTTTTTTGAAATGAATTATATTAAAAATTATTATTTTTCAAAAAATATTATGAAATTAAAACATTATATTTTTTGACAAAAAGGTGGGGGGTTTAGCAATATAACAATTTAACAATATGAAAATTTTTATCACTGGCGGCGCCTACCTTCGCTACTTCCTTCGCTAAAGCTCCGGAGGTCAAGAAAGCTACGGAAGTCAAGAAAGCTACGGCAAGACTTAATTTTAATATCAAAATATAATAATAAACAATATATGACGAAAAATAACAAAACTAAAATTTTTATAACTGGCGGGGCCGGCTTTATCGGCACCAATTTCATCTTATATATGATGGACAAATATCCTGATTATAAAATAGTTAATTTTGATAAATTAACTTACGCTGGAAATCTCAATAATTTAAAAGCAGTGGAAAACAATCCTAATTATGTTTTTGTAAAAGGGGATATTTGTAATGAAAATGAAGTTAAAAAAGCAATGGCTGGCTGTGATTGGATAATTCATTTTGCTGCAGAATCGCATGTGGACAGATCTATAATGGACCCAGACACTTTTGTACAAACAAATGTTTTGGGGACTAATGTACTTTTAAGAAATGCCAAAGAATTGGGCATTAAAAGATTTCATCATATTTCTACGGATGAAGTTTTCGGTGAATTAGGACCAAAGGGTAAATTCAACGAAAAAACTCTTTATGATCCTAGAAGTCCGTATTCGGCCTCTAAGGCCTCGGCTGACCATTTAGTCCGGGCCTATTATCATACTTTTAATTTGCCAATAACAATTTCTAATTGCTCTAATAATTATGGACCATATCAATTCCCAGAAAAATTTATTCCCTTATTTGCTACTAATTTAATTGAAAACAAAAAAGTACCTTTATATGGAGAGGGCTTGAATGTTCGAGATTGGATTCATGTTGATGACCACTCTCGCGCCTTAGATTTAATTCTCCATCAAGGCAAAGTGGGGGAGACCTATTGCGTAGGCGGAGATGCAGAAAAAACTAATTTAGAAATTACTAATTTAATTTTAGAATATTTTAGTAAAGGCAAAGAAATGATTGAAAAAGTTACTGACCGCCAGGGTCATGACTTTCGTTATGCTATAGATTTTTCTAAAATTAAAAATGAACTTGGTTGGCAACCAGAAGTAAATTTTGAAGAGGGCCTAAAACAAACCTTAAGATGGTATCAAGATCATCAGGACTGGTGGAAACAGATTAAATCTGGAGAATATGAAAAATATTATGAAGAGCAATATATAAATAGAAAATAACAATTACCAATTAACAATTTTCACCCCCTCTCATTCTCCCCCTAAATTAGGGGGAGGTGTCTCGGAGAGACAGAGGGGGTTGAGGGGGTGAAAATTAATAATATAGATAGAGCCACAAACAAAATCTACAAAATTTATGTCTAAAAATCTCAAAATCCTCATCACTGGTGCTCAAGGTATGCTTGGCAAAGATATGGCTGAAGCATTTTTAGATTATCAACCAATTTTATATGACCGAGAAAAATTAGATTTAACTGACTTTAATAAAGTTAAAAAAGAACTAAATAAAATAAAACCCGCCTTAATAATAAATTGTGCTGGCTATACTGATGTGGAAAAAGCCGAGGAACAAGAAGATTTAGTTAATTTAATTAATGGCCAAGTGGTCGGCACTTTAGCCAGTATTTGCAAAGATTTAAATATTATTTTAGTTCATATTAGTACTGAATATGTTTTTGATGGTAAAAAAGAGGATGGTTATGATGAAAATGACCAGACCAACTCCCAAAATGCCTACGGTAGATCCAAGGCTCTGGGTGAAAAATTATTAATAGAAAATTGTCAAAAATATTATTTAATTAGAACTTCTTGGCTTTATGGACATCATTCACAAAAAGGCAAGGTCCGCGGAATCAATTTTGTAGACAAAATGATTGAATTAGCCGAAGGAAGAGAGGAGTTAGATTTAGTAAATGATCAATTTTCTAAACCCACTTATACTAAAGATTTAACTCAAGCTATTAAAAAATTAATAAAGGAAAAATATGACTTTGGCATTTACCATTTAGTTAATAAACCGCAAACCACTCCCTATGAATTTGCTCAAGAGATATTTAAAATAAAAAAGATTGATATTAAAACCAACCCTATCTCTTATCAAGATTATCCTTCAAAAGTTAATCGACCCATCAATGCTGTTTTAAACAATACTAAATTTCCAAAACTTCGCTCTTGGAAAAAAGCTTTACAAGATTATTTAAAATAATGCTCCCGTTTTTTCCACTTACTAAGAAAAAATTAAGAGAGGTTTGTTACCTACATTTTCTCCCCTTACCAAGGGGAGATATAGAGGGGTTAAAAATTAACAAAAACAATTCCTATAAAAGCCATAATATAACCTCCCCTTGTCCCTCCTTGACCTCACCCCGTATAAAGCGAAGCTTTTGTACGGGGGTAAGGAGGGGAAATTATATTAAAATCTCAGTAAAAAATATTTAAAAATTATTTAAATAAAAAAGCGCTGACCGTAGAATCAGCGCATATTCTAAAAATTTAACTGGGCCAAAAGGTTATCGCCAGCATAGTTCCAGAAATTAACAAGACCTTTAATATTAAAAAGGGGATTAAAAAACAACTCTTCAATTCGCTATCACTATTACCAGCAGCAACAATACCAGCGGCAATAACACCAACGGCAATAACACCAACGGTGGCAATGGCAATAACACCAACAATCCTAACACCAGCAACAATAGCAGTAGCAACTGCGGCAATAGCGGCAGCGATAACAACACCCGCGGTAACAACACCAACTGCGGCAATAGCAACAAAACCAGCAAGAGCAACAACACCAGCAGCAACAACACCAGTGGCCACGGCAGTAGCAACAACAGCAAGAGATGCAGCACCAGTAGCCTCATATCGTTCTGCTCCAGTTAGTCCCCAGCCACCCTGAAGAGAAAAAACAGAGATAAATACAGTAATAGCTGTAATGATCATTATTATTTCCCATTTAAATAATCTTTTTTTATTCATTTCTGTCCTCCTGTTTATTTAAATTATTTTTTATTACCATAAATTTACGCTTAATCTTATTTTTTGTCAAATCTGAAAATTTGACAAATATGTATATATGTACTAATGTATAAAGTTTTAACTTGCCAAAAAATATTATTGTGTTAAGATAGATGGACAATTTATAATTTTCATTTCTCAATTTTTATTAAATTATCAATTTAAAATTGAGTCATTAAAAATTCAATTTAAATTTATAATTTATAATTTAAAATTAATCCTATGAAGGGTGTTATATTAGCCGGTGGAACTGGCTCACGCTTAGATCCATTAACCAAAGTAACCAATAAACATTTATTGCCGGTTTATAATAAACCGATGATTTATTATCCAATTGAATCTCTAATTAATGCTGGTATTAAAGATATTATGATTGTGTCTGGCAAAGGACATGCTGGAGATTTTTTAGAATTATTGGGCTCAGGACAAAAATTTGGAGCAAGTTTTTCCTATGCCGTACAAGAGGAAGCCGGTGGAATTGCTCAGGCCCTGGGCTTAGCTGAAAACTTCGTGGACAATGAAAAGGTGGTGGTTTATCTAGGAGATAATATTTTACAAGATGATATTGGTCCAGCCATAGAAGAATTTAAAAAGGTTACCATGGGCGCCAGAATTTTTCTAAAAAAAGTTAAAAACCCCCATGCTTATGGTGTCGCTCAAATTAAAGAAAATAAAATCACTAAGGTTGTTGAAAAACCCCAAGAATTTATCAGTGACTTAGCGGTTGTCGGCGTATATATGTATGATAATCAGGTTTGGGATATTATTAAAACTTTAAAACCCTCTGGCCGAGGGGAATTGGAAATTACTGATGTAAATAATTTCTATGTCCAACAAGATACCATGAAATATACTATCTTAAAAGGATGGTGGGGTGATTGTGGTGAATCAATAGATACTTGGTTAGAGGCTAATAATTTGGTAGCTCAAAATAATAATCAACAAATTATTGAAGAATCTTCTCTGCAAATAATTAAAGACACAGCTCGTCAAGTCGTACAAGAGGCCATTAAAATAATCAAAACCGAAACCCCCCAAATAGTGGCCGATGAATACAAAAATATAGAAGAAAAAACTGACCAAAAAAATACTTCCTCTTCAGAAGTAAAAAATATTTATCAAAAACCACTTTTAGATTTAAAAGAGGATGCTCCCAACATGGAAGATATGGAATTCCCAATCGAAAAAGAAACTTCTCTAGAAGATTATTATGCTGAATAAAATCATTGAATAGTTGTTTCTATTAGTCCAGTAGGGGTAATATGATAAAAAATATTACCTTTTTTGTTTTGCAAAAAATAATCTGAATTATATATACTATTTAAATTATAAATATTTTTTTTGTCTCTATTGTCAAGCTCTATGGCATAAAGCTTTTTATCAATAGTATAAAAAACATGATTATTGTTTCGGTGCCAAAAATAATTATCTATTGGCTGACTAAATCTATTTACTAAAATTTCTTTTTTTTCAGCAAGATCATAAAACCAAATTTCCAAATTATTATTCATCAAAAGCATTCGATTATATAAATCCCATTTAGCGTCTCTAACCTCTGCAATGGTTTTAACCAAATAATCTTCTAATAAATTAGGGTCAATTAAATATAAAATGTCATTATCTTTATCTAATAAACAAATATAATCTTTATACGCTAAAATAAAACTATAATTATTAGAAATTTTATTTAAACTTAATAATTTTTCTGAGGTCTTATTTTTCAAATCAAATAAATACAAATTATCTTGCTCCCCGTCATTTAAAACATAAAATAATTTATCTTTTTCTGGCTTATAAGATAAAACATTGTCAATATTTATTAATTGGAACTCTTGAGTGGATATTACAAAACTATAAATATTGTTTTCCAAATCTGAAAAATATATTAAATCAGAATTAAATTTATCCCATTTTAAATCATAAATAGAAAATCCTATATAATCATTAATAGCTAATAAATCTTCATTCAAATAAACTGAAGAAATAAAATATTCTTTTCCTATTTTTAATAATATTTTCTGACTATTGGCTGACCACAAACTATATTCTGGTTCGTCTATTTTTGTTTCAATATTAATAATCTGATTTTCTGACAAATCAAAAATATTAATATTGCCATTATCCAAATCATAAAATAAAAGTCGTTGTTTGTCGGGAGAAATTGAAAGTTCTTGAAAATTTCCTTCTTGAATAATTTCTGTTTCAAACTGATTATAAAAAAGAGAAATGTCTTCAATAAAAACAGTTTGACGCGGTTTAATTAAAAGGATCTTTTCCCAGGATTGATAATTTTCTTTCTCAATTCTAATTTTATATAAATCTGGTTTTAAATGAGTAATTTCGCTAGGAGTAATATACTTACTTTCTTTATCATTTAAAAATATTTTTGCATCCCGAGGATAGGATTTAAGATACAAAACACTGGTCTTCTCAAATCTATTTTTGGAAAAATTATAAGTATATCCCAAAGACAATAAAATAAAAAAAGACGAGGCGCCTAAAAAAATTAATATTGCCAAAAATAAATAAATTTTTCGAACCCAATTTTTCATAAAATTAGTTAAAAGTTAAAAAGCTTCAAGTTACAAAATTTAGTTCAAAAATTAGAACCTTTAACTTACAAGTATCAACTTGAAACTATTTATTTTTTCCTGTAGAATTGAGATATTAAATAAATCTAATATTAAACTTAAAATTACTAATTTAATAATAATATGTCTAGCTTTATTATTCAAGGCAAACCCAAGCTTCAGGGTGAAATTTCTGTTAAGGGCGCTAAAAATAATGCTTTAAAATTAATTCCGGCAGCTTTATTAACCTCGGAAAAGGTTATTTTACATAATGTCCCAAATATTATTGATGTTAATCTAACCCTGGAATTGGCCAAAAGCCTAGGAGCAAAAATAGAAAAAATAGCTGAAAATTCCATATCTATTCAAGCTGAAAACATTGACTCCCAAAAAATTAATAATGAAATAGCTCGCAAAATACGAACTTCTTTAATGTTCATCGGTCCATTATTACACAGATGTGGAAAAATTGAAATACCTCATCCCGGAGGATGTACTATTGGAAAAAGACCAATTAATTTTTTTATTGATTTTTTAAAAACATTAGGAGCTAAAATAGAATTAAAAAATAATAATTATCAATTTATCAATCAGGGGCTTAAAGGTAATCGCTATATCTTTCCTAAAATCAGCCATACTGGAACTGAAAGCTTAATACTCACGGCCGTTTTAGCAGAGGGTCAAACTGAAATAATCAATGCTGCTTGCGAGCCAGAAGTTCAGGCCTTAGCTGATTTTCTAAATTTCATGGGAGCTAAAATTAAAGGAGCTGGTACGCCTCATATAATTATAACTGGGGTAAAAAAATTAAATGGAACTGAATTTTCTGTCATTCCTGATCGCATAGAAACCGGCAGTTTACTCTGTATCGGTGTAGCCACTAAAAGCAATATAAAAATTACAAATTGTAATCCGCAAGACCTTGAAATACCTTTGAAAATTTTGCAACAAATGGGTGTGGAATTAGAAATTGGAAAAGATTTTATTGAAATTAAAAAAATAAATAAACTCCAACCAGTTAATATCAGCACTCACGAATATCCTGGCTTTCCCACTGATTTACAATCTTGCTTTACGGTTTTATTAACTCAAGCTCAAGGCATGAGTTTAGTTCATGAAACAATTTATGAAAGCCGATTATTTTTTACTGACCTTTTGATAAGAATGGGAGCTAATTTAGTTTTATGCGACCCACATAGAGTAGTAATAAATGGACCTTCAAAATTAAGAGGAAAAAAAGTAGAAAGTCCAGACATCAGAGCTGGACTAGCCATGCTCATTGCTGGTTTAATGGCTGAAGACGAAACAGAAATAGGCAATATTGAACAAATTGACCGCGGTTATGAAAAAATAGATACCCGCTTAAATAAATTAGGAGCTAATATTAAAAGAATATAATTAAAATACTAAATAAAATCATGGATGAAAACATTTATTTGCAAAATAGAAACCAAAAAAGATTAGAAAATAAAAAAACTACCCGCATAATCATTGTATCTCTACTGATAATTGTCAGTTTTTTTATCGGTATTATTATCGGTGTTTCTAATAGTGAAGAAATAAGTCCCAATAATGAAGGCAGCGAGGTTTTAAATAAAAATAAGGTTCCAGAATCTTTAAATCAAAACGTGAATTTTAAACTATTTTGGCAAGTTTGGGATTTAATTAAAAATAATTATGTTGAGCCCGATATTAATGAAATAGAAATGTTTTATGGTGCTCAAGCCGGTCTAGTGGCTTCGTTATTAGATCCTTATTCTGTATTTTTACCGCCAGAAATAGCCAAAGAATTTAGCGAAGAACTAAAAGGAAAATTTGAGGGCATTGGGGCTGAAATAGGAATTAAAAACAACCGTTTAACAATTATTGCTCCTTTACCAAATAGTCCAGCAGAGCAATCTGGTATTAAAGCCGGTGATAAAGTTATTGGTATAGATGGATTGGATACTGCTGGAATTTCTTTAAATCAAGCTGTTAATTTAATCCGGGGTGATAAGGGCACAGAAGTTATTTTAAGTGTTATACATCAAGATCAAAGCCAAGAAAACATTACTATTATCAGAGATGAAATACAATATGCCAGTGTTGAATCAGAGATTGAGGAAGAAGAAATTAGTCAAAAAATAGCAGCCGAAAATATTGGTTATATAGAAATTAGCCATTTTAATGAAGATACTGAGGAATTATTTAATAAAAAAGTCAATGAACTTATTAGTCAAGGCGTTGATAGTATTATTTTAGATCTGAGAAATAATCCCGGCGGATTTTTAAGCACCGCCATATCAGTAGCCAGTGCCTGGGTAGAGGATGGGGTGATAGTTAAAGAAAAATTTAGAGATGATTCTAAAACCCAAAATTATTCTGCCCAAGGTTCAGCTAAATTAAAAGATAAAAAAACCGTTGTTTTGGTTAATGAAGGCTCGGCTTCGGCCTCAGAAATAGTAGCTGGCGCTTTGCAAGATTATGGTTTAGCTACTATTGTCGGAGAAAAAACTTTTGGCAAGGGTTCTGTTCAGGACTTAACTGAATTAAGCGATGGCTCTTCTGTAAAATTAACTATTGCCAAATGGCTTACTCCCAATAACAGAACCATAGATAAGGAAGGAATTACTCCGGACATAGAAATAGAATTAACTACTGAAGATTATAATAATGACCGTGACCCGCAATTAGAAAAAGCTATTGAAATATTAAAACAATAAAATGTTTATAGTGCACATTATAGCCAAAGGCCTGGTGCAGGGTGTTTTTTTTAGATGTTTGGTAAAAGAATATGCTCAAAAAAATAATATTGTAGGTACTGTGCAAAATTTATCTATTACTAATAAAGTAGAAATCTTTGCTCAAGCCACTGAAGATAAAATAAAAAATTTTATCAATTGGCTTGAAAATAGTCCTGGATTATCTAAAATTAATAGAATTGAAATTTTAGAAGAAAAAGAAAATCCTCGTCAACAATACTATAGTTTCCGCATCCTTTAACTACCCCTCCTACAACCTAATAAGCTACAAACTAACCCCTAACCATATGAAAATAATATTTTTACAAGATACGCCTAGCGGTAAAAAAAACCAAATTAAAGATGTCTCCACTGGCTATGCTTTGAATTATTTAATCCCCAAAAAATTAGCTATCTTGGCTACTAAAGAAGAAATCAAAAAAATCCAGAATCAACAAGAGCAAATAACTCAAGAAGTTGAAAAAGGAAAAAGACAATCAGACAAAACCATTGATAAAATTAAATCTTTAAAAATTGAAATCAAAGCCAAAGCCAATCAAGAAGGGCATTTATTTGGTGGGGTTAGCAATGAAGATATCTGCAAAATTTTAAAAGAAAAACATAATTTAGATATTAGTAAAGAAGCCATAGAACTAGCGCATCATATTAAAAAAATTGGAAAACATAATGTGCCAATAAAAATAAATAAACAAGAAACAGAATTAAAACTAATTATTAAAGCTGAGTAAATAATAAACTAAATTCAATTCTCGCTCTAATTCTCTAATTTCAAAATTAGCTACGGGATAAATATTTAACAGGATGAAAAATAATAATAATGTAAAATATATCTTTGTAACTGGCGGTGTCTGTTCTGGTTTAGGTAAGGGTATTTCTAGTGCCTCTATTGGTGCCATTTTAAAATCGGCTAATTATAAAATATTTACTCTAAAATTAGATCCTTATTTAAATATTGATCCGGGCACAATGAGTCCTTATCAACATGGAGAAGTTTATGTAACAGATGATGGTACTGAAACAGATTTAGACTTGGGACACTATGAAAGATTTATTGATACTAATCTTAGTAAGCTATCTAATTTAACAACTGGTCAGGTTTATCAATCTGTTTTAAGCAAAGAAAGAAGGGGGGGGTTTTTAGGAAAAACTATTCAAATTATTCCTCATATTACCGATGAAATTAAAAAATATATTTACCAAGCCGCCAAAGAAAGTCAAACCGATATTTTAATCATTGAAATTGGTGGAACCGTAGGTGATATTGAGGGAGAGCCATTCTTAGAAACCGCTCGTCAAATTAGAATTGAACAAGGCTATCATCAAACTATGTTCGCTCATGTTACATTATTGCCCTATATTAAGGCCTCTAATGAAACCAAAACTAAACCCACCCAGCTTTCTGTTAAGGAATTATTAAAAAGAGGAATAACTCCTGATTTAATTATTGCTCGTACTGAAACTAAAATTACCAAAGAAGCTATTGAAAAAATCTCTATGTTTTGTAATGTAAAACCTGAAGCAGTCATTCCAGCTCCTACAGTTAAAATACTTTATGAAGTACCTATTAATTTTGAAAAAAGTGGTATTTCTAAAATTATTTACAAACATTTAGAGCTTTCTCATAAAAAACCCGACCTAGATCCTTGGAATAAATTGCTGAAAAAAATAAAAAAAATTGATAAAAAAATAACTATTGGATTAATAGGAAAATATACTGAAAATATTGATGCTTATTTAAGTGTAAACGAGGCCTTAAAATCTGCATGTTATCACAATAATTTAAAACTTAATTTAATTTGGATAGATTCTGTTAAATTAGAAAAAAATAATCATGCAGAAATATCTAAATTAAAAAAATTAGCTGGTTTAGTAGTCCCTGGCGGATTTGGTTCTCGAGGTATTGAAGGAAAAATCAAAGCTGCTAAATTTGCTCGGGAAAATAAGGTACCTTATTTGGGCCTATGTCTTGGTTCGCAAATTATGGCTATTGAGCTTGCTCGTAATATAGCTAATTTAAAAGACGCCAACTCTGAAGAATTTAATCCCAAAAGTGAAAATTTAATTGTTCATTATTTGCCTGGTCAATCTGATGACCGAGAAAAAGGCGGAACTCTTCGTTTGGGGGCCTATCCTTGTATTTTAAAAAAGGGGACTAAGGCCTATCAGGCCTATCAAACTAAAAAAATATCTGAAAGGCATAGACATAGATATGAATTTAATAATGCCTATCGGGAAATTTTAGAAAAAGCCGGCTTAATTATTTCTGGAGATTCTCCTAATCATAATTTAATGGAAATTGTAGAAATTAAAGACCATCCTTTTATGTTGGGCTCTCAATTCCACCCTGAATTCAAATCCCGCCCATTAAGACCACACCCCTTATTTAATGCTTTTATCAAAGCAGCAGAAAAGTATAGCAAGAAATAAATAGCTTAAATATATAAAACAAATCCTTTCATTGACAATCAGGTCTTTTTAGTTTATAATTTATCAAGTTAATTATTGGGTCGTCCGCCTACGCATAAAGCTACGGCAGGACTGAAATAAAATTAAAATTTGATATTTAAAATTTATTTGAAATTCCTGCCTGCCGGCAGGCAGGTATTGTTTGAAATTTGTAATTTAATAAAGCATTGGGTCGTAGCCAAGTGGTAAGGCAACGGGTTTTGATCCCGTCATGCGTAGGTTCGAATCCTACCGACCCAGCCATTCTTCGCTCTCGCTTTACTCGAGCTACGAATGGCACGGCCATTAACTTAAGGAGAGTTGCCAGAGCGGTCGAATGGGACAGTCTTGAAAACTGTTGAGCCTTTACGGGTTCCGGGGGTTCGAATCCCTCACTCTCCGCCATCTCATGCTAGCACGATAATATTAAAAATGACTTCTTTATGGAGCTGTTTTTTTTATTTGACCTTAGTCTATAATTAAGTTAACATATCTATAGTAAGTAATTTTATAAATATATGCCCACTAAAAAAATTATAACTAGGGGTCCTAAATCTAAAATTGTTGCTTCAAAAAAAGTTAAAAAGAAAATTACCAATAAAAAATCGTTAAAAATACATAGAAACGAAAAATTTAAGGGTATATACATACAATATAAAATTAATATCGAACTACACGAAAAATCAGTTTTTGTGATAGGTGATTATGCCAATAAATATGATTCTTCAATAAAAAAAAGACTTAATGAAATATATGAAAAAATAAAAACAAAAAAAGGAAAACTAACTGTTTTAGATTTGAATACTTTGGAAAAATATTTAGAGATGCATCCTCAACAAGAATCCTTGTTTGCAAAAAATACAATTGTATCTATAGTGTCATTGATGGATAATGTTTTTTCTTCAATATTTAGATATTATTATTCTAACAATCCAGAAAGATTATCTATTGAAAATAAATCAATTACATATGCGGAACTCAATGAGGTGGCTAAGATTGAAGACGCAAAAACATATCTACTAGATAAAGAAATAGAAAAAATACTTCTAAATGAAGGTATAAAAGATAGATTCCGTATTCTAAAAGAAGACATGGGCATTACACTTCCTGATAACAAAGAACATCTAGATGAATTAAATAAACTGATTAAAACGCGCAATCTTATTGTTCATAATTCATGTTGTGCTGATCAAGAATATATAAAAAAATATGGTTCGAAGGGTATGGAAAAGGGAAGTCATATTCCTTTAAACAAACAGTACCTATTGGACTCCCTAGCCCTAGTTTTTTATATAGGTGGCTTTATCCTACAATCTGTGCAAATTAAATATGCTGATAAAAAACTTGATGACAGAGACTTTATACTTAATGACTTGATACACGAATTGGTAAAGAAAGAAAAATTCACGTACATTAAAGAATTATATAATGCTTCAAAAATTTTTACTTTAACTGATATGACTAAAAAAATGATTGTTATTAACTTTTGTATTGGAGCAAAAAAACAAGGAAGGTCTAAACAACACATTGATCAGATTTTAGAAAAAGAGGATTGGAGCGTTGAAGATGACGATCTATCGCTATATTTATATGCATTAAAAGATCAACATAATATGTTTTATTCTCACTTAAAAAAACTTATAAAAAATAACCAAATACGTAAAAGAGAGTTATTAGAGTGGGAAATATTTACATTTTATAGAAAAAAAGCAAAATTTAGGGAAATAATAAAAAAAGTAATAAAATAATATAATGTTATCTGACTAAAGAAGAGTGTGGTTGTGTCACTTTTGTCACCTTTTAAAGAAGCGCTCGAGGATCTTATTTATTGAAATGAAGAAAAATGCTAGAATAACCTTACTGGGCTTGACGAAATTGGGGTTCCAGCCCGATGTAGCCCGCCAATTAATTCGTTAGAATTAATTGTCCTGAGCGAAGTCGAAGGACACTCGAAAAATCATCTACTAGGTAGATGTTTTTTGTTTGAAAAATTGATAAAATAAAAAAACTTCTCGTGATAATTACGAGAAGTTTTTTAAAATGATTAATTTCTAATTGCACATTTTAATTGTGAAGAATCTCCTTTTTTCACATTATTTTTCCAGTGTAATGGTTGTAAATTAGAGAGAGCATCACTTCCATCCCGTGAATCTGGCACAATATGATCTATTTCCCATCCGTATTTTGCATCTCTGTCACCGTGTTTGCTAAATTGCATCCACGCATTACAAGCGTCTTTTCTATAGATATTGGGATTATTATTGCCAACAATTTTTCCTTTTTTCCAAACTGCTGCAATTATATCACTTGACCATCTTTCTATTCTATACATAATTCTTTAAAATTAATAATTAAATATTTACTAAAAATTGAAAATGTGCTATCCTTTAGTTGTTAAAAGTGTTTTGTGTAGGATTTCGATTTTACACATTTTCAAACGAGGTTCAATGAGGCCTCGTTTTGATTTTTAGAATTTTCAAAACTTAATAAAAATATAATTAATCTTATTTTACAAAATACCAAAATACTATATATAGTAGTCTAACTATGTTTTAGTATACCACATTTTGTGTTTTTTTACAAATTATAATTGTGGATAAATGCCTTTTTGTCCTAATATAGTGGGGATTCAAAATATTTTATTTGATTTTTTTATATGAAAATGGGAGAATAGATATATGACTAAACCATATTACAAAAGCAAAGATGGCAAATTTGTTTTATATAAGGAAGATACTTTAGAATATTTAAAAAAGCTCAAAAAGGATTCGGTCGACATGATTTTTGCTGATCCACCGTATTTTCTTTCAAGTGGAACTTTCACTTGCCAAAATGGGAAAATGGTTAGCGTTAAAAAAGGAAATTGGGATTTAAGCAATGGTCTAAAGAAAAATTTTAAATTTCAAAGAGAATGGATTAAATTATGTAAGAAAATATTAAAACCAAATGGAACAATATGGATCAGCGGAACCTATCATTCTATTTATCAATGTGGCTTTGCTTTACAAGCCGAAGGATATCATCTTTTGAATGATGTATCTTGGTTTAAACCAAACGCAGCCCCTAATTTAAGTTGTAGATTTTTTACCGCTAGCCACGAAACATTAATTTGGGCCAAAAAAGACAAGAAAGCAAAACATAAATTTAATTATGATTTAATGAGAGACGGTAAATGGCCAGAAGATAAATTTAAAGTCCCCAATAAACAAATGAGATCTGTTTGGTCAATTAATACTCCTAAAAATGGCGAAAAACAATTCGGAAAACATCCCACTCAAAAACCAATGGATTTGTTGAAAAGAATTATTTTGGCTAGCACAGATAAAAATGATTTAGTTTTAGATCCATTTACTGGAAGTTCCACTACTGGAATCGCTGCTCACATGTTAGGTCGAAGATTTGTTGGAATTGATAAGGAAAAAAAGTATTTAGATTTATCGATTAAAAGATTTGAACACTTAGAAAAAAATCAAAAATTAAATATATAAAATTATGGCTAATAGTAAATCATGGGCGAAAATATTTAAAGATCATAATATCGGTGAACACGATTTTTCTAAGAAACCCTTCATTCTTAACGCTGAAGATATTAAAAAGTCTTGTCAAAGATTTAAAAAAACTGCTGAAAAGGAAGTTCGTATTTTGTGTAAACAAGACACAAGAGAATCTCGTCCAAGAATATTTAGAAATAATAATTTATTCTTGTTGCCAGTTAAAAATGGAATATATAATATTATAAAAGGAGAGGGTTATATAGATATGCCGGAAATTAAAAAAGAGATAACAGTTTATAACTCAAAATTAAATTTTCATTTAGATTCTTCGGAAATCGGTAATTCTGAGATGCAACATTTGGATTTTGCTTATGCCTCTAGTTTAATAAGAACATTCATGGAAGATACTAGTTTAGTATTAACAATCCGAGGAAGAAAATATACTCCAGAATTTAATTTTTCAGTAGGAAAACAAAATATTAGTGTCCAAAGCGTACAAACAGAAGTTGATGCAGGATATGAGGGAAAAAAACAAATAGTATTAATAGAGGCAAAAAGTCCGGGTATTAAAAATACAATTATTAGACAACTATATTACCCATTTAGACAATGGCAAAATTGCACTAATAAAAAAATTGTTACCTTATTTTTTGAAAGAGATCAAAAAGAAAATTCTTATTCAATTTGGCAATTTCAATTTAAAAATGTTAAAGACTATTCTAGTATAGAATTAGTTAAATCTGGAAAATATAGAATAATAGAAAAATAAATATATTAAAAATCACTTCAAATAAAACAAATGAAGTGCTTTTTTTGTTGATTTTGATATAATGATAGTAAGTTTAAAACGCAAAACGCAAAACTAATTTCTACAACCTAATAAGCTAACCCCCTACAAGCTAACCTTATGTCTAAATTTTTAAAATGGACCCCGCGAATTTTAACAATTGCTTTTATTTTATTCATCAGTTTATTTGCTTTAGATTCTTTCGGAGGAGATGTTCCTGTTTTACATCAAATTATCGGATTTATAATTCATCTTATCCCTAGTTTTGTTTTAGTGGCCATTTTAATCTTGGCTTGGAAAAAACCTCAGATTGGAGGAATAATATTTTTAGGAATTGGCTGTGCCTTTACTATATTTTTTAATACCTATGAGCATTTACTCAATTTTTTACTTATTTCGTGCCCGGTATTTATAATAGGAATATTGTTTTTAATAACGCAAAACGCAAAGTTTAAAACGCAAAATAAAAAACTTAAAATTAATAATTAAAAAAAACTTTCAACTTTCTACAAAAATTATGGACAAACAAGATTTAATCCAAAAATGGAAAGAGGAGGATCTGAATTTTGATGAATCTGTTATCAAAGCATTTTTAGATGTCCCCAGAGAAAATTTTGTTTTAAAAGGTCATAAAGCTTTAGCTTATCAAGACACTCCCTTGCCAATATTAGAAAACCAAACTATTTCACAGCCAAAAACAGTAATGATAATGACTCAAGCATTAGAATTAAAACCAGGACAAAAAATTTTAGAAATTGGAACCGGCTCTGGATATCAAGCGGCTATTATTTCTAAAATCATTGGTGAAAAGGGTAGGACTATTACACTAGAAATTAGAGATGAATTATTTAAAATGGCTAAAAAAAACTTAAAAAATTACAAAAACGTTGAAGTGATTAAGGGTGATGGTAGTATTGGATATCAAAAACAAGCACCTTATGACAGGATAATCTTAACAGCAACAGCTCCTTATATATCAGATGAATTAAAACAGCAACTTAAAAACAACGGAATAATATTAAGCCCTGTCGCTAAAAGCGGATTCCAAAAAATGATTAAACTTATCAAAAACAAAGATGGCTTTAAAAAAGAAGATTTAGGATATTTTTCATTTGTTCCATTAATAGGACAAGGTGGTTGTAAAAATATGCTATAATGAAGACAATAAATTAAATAATAATTAAATATTATGTCTACTAAAATTAAAGAATATTTAAATATCCAAAACTGGGATAAAATAAAAATTATTGCTTCTGTAAATGCCAAAACATTAGAATTAATTATTCTGTCTAGTCTAGCCTTAATAACGCCTATATTTTTAAAACACCCCCAAATACTTGTCGGAGTTATTATTAATGCCATTCTCATTAAGGGAGCTTTGTCTTTAAAAAAATATCAACTTTTACCCTTAATAATAATGCCTTCTGTTGGTGTAGTGCTGGGTGGATATTTATTTGGAGGTTTAACAAAATTTGTATTTTTTATAATGCCGTTTATTTGGCTTGGCAACACTATATTAATATACTTATTTAAAAAAAGAACAAATAAAAACTATATTTTCACGCTTTTATTGGCATCTTTTTCAAAAATGACATTTTTATTTTTAAGTGCCTTAATTTTATATTTATTAAATATAATTCCAAAACCACTTTTAATGGCTATGGGCTATATGCAATTTATAACCGCTATTTTAGGTGGCACCCTAGTATTAACTGAATTAAAAATTGAAAAATGGTTCAAACCCATTAAATGAATAAGAAATGTAAAAACTGGCATAAAACTTATTGTAACCAATTAATGTATGAACAATATAAAAAATAAAAAAAAATCATCTAACGGGTCTAAGAAAAAATTAATCATAGAACACCTCCATGATATTCAAGCTAAGCACGGATTTATTTCAGAAAAAGAATTAAAAAAACTAAGCTTTCAAACAAAAAAATCCGTAGCCGAGCTTTATGAAGCGGCATCATCTTACGCTTATTTTAGTTTTGAAAAAAAACCAGAAAAATTAATCAAAATTTGTGATAGTCCTGTCTGTCATCTGAAGGGCAGTGAAAATTTACTTAAACATATTGAGAAATTAATCGGAATTAAAGTAGGAAATAAAAATTCTAAAGTTGGTTTAGAAACAACTCAATGTTTAGGTTTATGTGATCAAGCTCCAGTAATACAAATTAACGATAAATTTTATACCAAACTAACCAAAGATAAAATTGCACAAATCCTAAAGAAGCAAAAAATATTATAATACCAATATACGAATGTATACTAATTATACCAATACAATACGAATAGAATTTATAAATGATTTATAAATTTTAGGATTAATTAAATTATTAGTATAATATTCGTATCATTGGTATTAATTAGTATATTAGCATTATTATATTAGCATTATAATCATTCGTATATGCAAATACTTGTAAAAAATAACTTCCAGACCTGGAAAAAAATAAAAAATCTCAGTTCCCAAAAAATAATAGAAAAAATAAAACAATCAGGCCTTAATGGCAGAGGCGGGGCTAATTTTCCTGTTGGAAAAAAATGGAAATTTTCTTATCCTGTAAAATATTTAATCTGTAATGCTGATGAAAGCGAACCTGGCACTTTTAAAGACCACTTTGTTTTAAAACATTGCCCAGAATTAGTTATTGAAGGTATTAATATCGGAATAAAGGCCTTAAAAGTTGAAACTGCTTATATCTATTTACGCGAAGAATATAAAAAGCTAAAGCCAGAATTTGAAAGCATAATTAAAAAACATTCTCCTTATAATATTAAAGTCATTATTGGGGCTGGGGCCTATATTTGTGGCGAAGAAACCGGCCAAATTAATAGCTTAGAGGGCCTACGAGCTGAATCTCGACATAAACCACCTTATCCGGCTGAAAAGGGCCTATTTGACAAAAAAACCTGCGTTAATAATATAGAAACTTTTGCTAGAATACCTTTAATTTGGCAGAAGGGTTTTAATCCTAAATTATTATTATTTTCTATTTCTGGGGATGTAGAAAAACCTGGCGTCTATGAAATTGAAGTCGGAACCAAATTAGCAAAATTATTAAACTTAGCTCAAGCAAAAAATCCTAAAGCAATATTTTTAGGTGCTAGTGGCGGTTGTTTTCCTGCTGACCCTAATTTTATTCTCAATCATGAATATATTAAAAATAAAGGTGGTCTTTTGGGCGCTGGAGGTCTAATTGTTTTAAATCAAACCCGCGATATCGTAGACACTTGTCGTTCAATTATTCAATTTTTTACCGATGAAAATTGCGGTAAATGTACTCCTTGCCGGGAAGGAAATTTTCGCTTATTACAATTATTCCAGGTTATTCTTAGTCGAAAATGGACTAAAGAAGAATTTGAATGGATTAAAAAATTAATCCAATTTATTCCCCAGGGCTCGCAATGCGCCTTAGGTCAATCATCAACTTTGCATTTAAGTACGGCTTTGAAATATTTTAAAAATGATTTTTTAGCTAAAATTGAATAAATTATGCCCAAGAAAAAAATAAAATTAACTATTGATGGCAAAAAAATAACTGCTTTAACTGGACAGACCATTTTAAAAGTGGCTCAAAAAAATGGCATTAAAATACCTACGCTTTGTTATCACGAAGATTTAAAACCCGAGGGTCGCTGTGGGGTTTGTGGAGTAGAAGTTAATGGAAAAATAAAAACCAGTTGCAATAATCTAATTCAAGCGGGCATGATAATTAAGACCAATTCCAAAAAAGTTCAAGAATACAGAAAGACCAATGTTCAATTAGTTGGCTCTAATTTCGCCCGCGAAGAGGCCTTTAAAAAATGGTTGAAATTAGAAAACCTGCCCGATATTCAAGAACTGCGTTTTAAACCCAAAGAAAAAGAAAAAATAGATTGTTCGGCCTGTGATATTAGTATTGATTTTAGTAAATGCGTTTTATGCGGACGCTGTATTCAAAAATGTCGCGACACCCAAAGTGTTAATGCGATTTGTTTTGCCCAGCGCGCTAACGCTATGAAAGTCGGGACTTATTTTGATAAAAAAATTATTAATACTACTTGCGTGGGTTGTGGCCAATGCGCCTTAGTTTGTCCGACTGGAGCAATTAAAGAAAGAGATTATATTAACGAGGTAGAAAAGGCCTTAGCTGATAAAAAAAAGCATGTAATTATTCAAACTGCTCCGTCATTAAGAGTAGCTTTGGGTGAAGAATTTAATTTACCAGCTGGTACCTTGGTTACTGGTCAAATGATTAACGCCTTAAGAAAATTGGGATTTGATAAAATTTTTGATACTAATTTTGGCGCTGACTTAACCATTATGGAAGAAGCCAATGAATTAATCTACAGAATTAAATCAAGCTCAAGTCAAAAAAATAACAAAGAAATGCCTATGTTTACTTCTTGTTGTCCTGGCTGGGTTAATTTTTTAGAAACTTTTTATCCAGAAATGAGAAAACATCTTTCTGCTTGCAAATCACCGCAACAAATGTTTGGGGCGATTGTTAAAACTTATTATGCTCAAAAATTCAAAATAAATCCTCAAAATATAATTGTCGTTAGCGCGATGCCTTGTACGGCTAAAAAATATGAAGCCCGGCGTAAAGAAATGAATAGTAGTGGATATCAAGACGTTGATTATGCTTTAACTACTAGAGAAATAGCTCGCTTGATTAAAAAGAAAAATATTGATTTTAAAAAATTAAAAAATGAAGAGTTTGATTTGCCCCTGGGTCAGGCCTCGGGCGGAGGAGCTATTTTTGGCGCCAGCGGTGGAGTCATGGAATCAGCTATTCGAACTGCTCATTATATCTTAACTGGCAAAGAATTTACCAAAGGTCTCGACCGAAGTGGAGAGAAAAATATTGAATATACTGCTGTCCGCGGAATTCAGGGCATTAAAAAAGCCACTATTAAAATAGGGACTTTAAAATTAAATTTAGCTGTTGTGCAGGGTTTAGCCAATGCCCGCAAAATTTTAGCAGAAATTAAAAATAAAAAAGCCAAATATCATTTTGTAGAAGTTATGGCTTGTCCGGGTGGCTGTATTGGCGGAGGAGGGCAACCCCAACCAACAACCATGGAAATTGTTAAAAAAAGAGCTAGCGCTATTTATCAACAAGACCGAATTTTAAAATTCCGCCAGGCCCATAATAATCCGCAAATCCAACAATTATATCAAGAATTTCTCAAAAAGCCCTTAAGTAAAAAATCCCACAAATTATTACACACTACTTATAAAGATAAGAGTAAGAGAGTATAAAAATTAATTTCATAAATTTCTAATAGCACCATAAACGCCATCTCTATTAATGATGGTTTTATTATCTTCATTGGATGATATTTCTGCGAGTTCATCTTCTCTGTCTTTTTTAATCTGCACAAAAATTTGGTATAATTTTTCGTATTTTTCAACTACGGCGGGTTGTTTAACTTTTTCAGCATAATCTCTAAAATATTGTGCTTGTTTAATTATTTCTTCTAAAATTATAATTTGCAATGGGTGCTTGGCCAATAAATTACCTCTATTTTCATACCACAATGCAGTTACTGATTCTAAATTTTGACGATCAATTCCTAAAATAAATTTTGGTATACCAGTTTTTTCGCCCTTAAATTCTAAAAAATCTGACTCAAAATATTTTAATTTTCCTAATTCACCATTATTTATTTCTTTTTCAATTCTAGCTATTTTTTTATCTATATTTTGACTAAAAGTAGCATCAATAACCACAGCTAAATGGTCAGCTGTTCTATGTTGCCCCTCGCTTTCAATCTCTAAAATATCATCTATACTATTTACAAGATCATCATATTTGCAAGTACGTTTAGTGGTTATATTATCACCCAAATAGCAAGCCTGTTCTATTAATTCATGTAAAATTGCCTCCCAAATAGTAGCTATTTTAACATTTATTTCTTCTTCTTTTATATTTTTGGCTTTAATCTTTTCCTCTATTCTCTGAATAGTCTCCTTGTCTTTTTCCACGTTATATAAATGTTTAAACTCATCCATATCAATGGTATCAATATTTAAAATTTTTACTGCCCGTTCATAACAATCTTGTAAAAATTTAGGGTCATCAAAAGTAAATCCTTCTTCATGATATTTTTTCTCTATCTTTAAAAAATTATCTTCCGCTTCTGATAAATCTAAACGATTATCATTTTTTAAATTTAATGTTTCTTTTTCATTCATATTTTTAAAATTTATTGATAAACTTATAAATACAATGTATTATAATTATAATACCTAAATTACATTAAAAATCAATAAGGTAAAAAACTAATAACCCAATTACCTACAACCTACCCCCTACAACCTAACCCTATGGACGAAATCATCGACAAAATTCAAAAATTACAAACTAAAATAGCCCAAGCTATTAAATTTTTAGATATTAAAAAAATTAGCAATGAAATTAAATCTTTAGAATATGAAATGAATCAACCTGGATTTTGGGATAATCAAAATAAAGCCAAACAGCAATCCCAGCGTTTAAAACATTTACAAGCACAATTAAGTAATTGGCAATCCCTAAAAAAAGAAAATAGCGAGCTTTTAGAAATAGCCCGATTAGACAAAGACGATAAAAGCGTCAATTTACTGCAAGAAATAACCGATAAATATTATCTGTTAGAAAAAAAATTCAAGCAACAAGAAATAGTTTTATTTTTTAAAGAAAAATATGATCCTAACGATGCCATAATCACAATATTTGCTGGTGCTGGCGGAACTGAATCGCAGGACTGGGTCGCCATGCTGCTAAGAATGTATTTAAGATTTTTTGAAAATATGGGCTGGAAAGCAAAAATTATTGACGAATCCAAAGGAGAAGAGGTCGGATATAAAAGTGTGACATTGGAAATAAAAGGTAATTTTGTTTATGGCTATTTAAAAATAGAAGATGGGGTACACAGATTGGTTCGTTTATCTCCTTTTGATGCTGACCATGCCCGCCACACTTCTTTTGCTATGGTAGAAATTTTTCCAGAAATAGAAGAAACCGAAATCAAAATTGAAGAAGATACCTTAAGAATTGATGTTTTTAAATCTTCAGGCAAGGGCGGACAAGGAGTAAACACAACCGACTCCGCAGTCAGAATCACTCATCTTCCTACTGGAATTGTAGTTACTTGTCAAAATGAACGTTCCCAATTACAAAACAAGGAACAAGCCATAAAATATCTCCAGGCCAAATTGACTAAATACAATGAAGAGAAATCTGAAGAGGAGCGCAAAAAAATTCAAGGTGAGGTTCAGGCAGCCGCCTGGGGTAATCAAATTCGTTCTTATGTTTTACATCCTTATAAAATGATAAAGGACTTGCGTAGTAAACACGAAACTGACCAAGTCGATCAGGTTCTAGACGGAGATATTTTACTTTTTATTGAAAGTGTATTGAGAATGGAAAAAAATGATTAAAAATAGAAAACAAAAATTAGAAAAAAATTTTAGTCTGATATTTTGGTCTCAGGCTTTTTTAACTATGAGAATGTTTAGTATTATCAGTACTTTATTTTTTCTACATCGCGGATTAGGATTATCACAAATATTTTATTTATCTATAACTTGGGCTATTGTCAATTTACTTTTTGAAATTCCTTCCAGCTATTTAGCTGACAAATGGGGTCGAAAAAAAACCCTAATCATAGGTGCTTTATTTAATATATTAAGTTGGATAATTTTAATATTTGCTAAAGATATATATATTTTTATAATAGCTTTCGTTTTTACTAGCTTGCAATATGCTTGTTTTTCCGGAACAACAGACGCTCTAATATATGACAGTAATAAAGAATTGGACAAAGAGAGTAGTAGTCTAAAAAGATTAGGAAACCTTTATTCCGCTCGACATTTATTTAAAATTATTGGGCCGATTATAGCTGTGTTAATAGCTAAAAATTTAAGTGGATCTCAATTTATTGCTGTATTAATTTTAGACCTCATGGCTGCTACAATTGCCTTTATAATTATCACTAAACTCACCGAAGCCAACCATTATATGGACTTAGAAAAACAAGAAGCTGGCGTTATTAAAGATGCTTGGAAATTGATAAAAAAAGATTGGCAATTAATAAGGGCAATACTAAGTCGGGTACTAATGTTCATTTCCATTTTCATTATATGGAGATTTCATCAAAAATTTTTTACTAACCTCGGTATATCAATTATTGCTTTAGGAATTACTGCCGCAGGTATTAATCTAGTAATTTTTATATTCAATCAAAATATAATAAAATTCGTAAATCCAAAAAATCTAATAAAAAAAATAAATATATTAAATTATTCTATAACATTTTTCTTAACTATATTTGTAGTGAGTATATTTGTATTTCCAAACAAATATTGGCTTCTTGTTTTATATGGTCTAATCCTTCTCCCAGAAGTAGCGCGTTGGCCACTATATTCTGAGCTATATAATAAAAAAAGTTTTTCTTTTAATAGGGCCACAACATTATCTTTGTCAAACTTGTTAAAAAGCATTTTAGACATACCTTTATTATTTATAGCATCCGTGTTAATAGGCATTAATATAATTTATCCATTCATGCTTGCATTAGTATTGGCTATTATAGTAATAATATTTTTCCGTATTCCAAAAACAATAAAAACTTGATTTTTTTCTAAAAAGTAATAAGATATAAACAAGAAATTATATAATTTCTAAGGGTCGCAATTTTGCCTGCCTGTTCGGAGCTAAAACTCCATTCAGCGTAGACAAGGCGATCTTTTTTTATTTACTAAAAACTATGAATTTTAAAAAAATACCAATTATATATCACATTGTTTGGGCAACTCACAGCACTAGAATGTCAAAAAGAATGAAAAAATATAAGATAAAATTAAAAAATCCCATATACCTCGACATTAATATGAGATATGAGATTACGAAATATTTAATCAAAATTATCAAAGAAGACAAAATTAATATATTGGCTCTCAACGTCTTACACCATCATGTACATTTAATTCTGATTTGTTTTAAATGGAAAAGAGATAATATTGTCCGCAAATTAAAAGGTAAAACAACTCAATTATATAAAAACAAACATAATATAAAAAAAGAATTCCACCTTTGGCAACAAAAATATAATCACAAAATAATAGAATCTGAAGAGCAACTATATAACACCATAAATTATGTTAAAAATAATCATATTAAACACAACATATCTGTCCACAAGGGGTTGCAACCCCTTGTAAAAAAAGTTTTGTGTCCTGTCGAAGAAATGTATAAAAAAATAGATTAGTGTTAATTTAAAAACTAACTAACTAGACAGATATGATCAAAAACCTTGGGGTTGCAGCCCCTTGTGGAAAAAGCTCTGTGTTCTGTAAAAAATATATTAGGATATAAAAAATTAGAATAATAAACAAACGATTGGGCGGATATATTGTTTTTCTCTAATAAACAATCATTAAAATTTTACCAATACCTAATTATCAATAACTAACATGAAATATTCAACCCGAAATTTAATCATTGGTAGTTTATTTATTTTAAACATAATTATTGCCAATCATTTTGGATTATTAGATAAAATTGACCAAGAAGATGATTCTAAAATATGGTTTTATAACTCCCATGGTTTTGAATTTAAAAATCATCAAAAATATACTTATCAAGGAATAATCATCTCGCCTCCTGATACCAGAATGGACCATCAAAAAATTAAACTTAAAACCACTCAATTACTTGAACCAGTTAAAAAAGAAATATTTGGCAATATATTAGTTAAAATTCCTTTATATCCCCCCTGCGAATACGGAGATAAAGTGGAAATTACCAGTTTTTTAATCCAGCCCGAACCAATAGAGGATTTTAGATATGATAAATATTTAGCTAAAGAAAATATTTATTCTCTGGGCTATGGCGCACGAATTAAATTATTAGAAAAAAACAAAGGCAATTCAATTTTAAAAATTATTTATAGAATCAGACAAAATATCTCTGAACAAATTAATCAACTCTGGCCCGAACCAACGGCCTCTTTTGTTAATAGCATTTTACTGGGATATAAAAAAGCCATGTCCGAAGATTTAAAAGAGGAATTTCGCCGCGCTGGAGTTGCCCACATCATCGTTATTTCTGGACTACATATTACTTTAATTACTTTATTACTTTCTAAAATACTTTATGGCTTAAAAATTAAACGCACCCGGCAATTACCTTTTATTTTAATTTTCCTACTTTTCTTTATTTTCTTATCTGGCTTCTCGGCCTCAACTTTGCGCGCCAGTTTAATGGGCTTAATTGTTTTACTTAGTCAAAATATCGGTCGCCACCTGCAAAAACACCTAATTTTACTTTATACAGCTATAATCATTTTAATTATTAATCCTTTATTATTATTCTATGATCTGGGTTTTCAATTAAGTTTTTTGGCCACGATTGGCTTAATCTATCTTTCTCCTTTATTTCAAAAACTATTTAAATTTCTACCGAAAAAAATGGAAATTCAAAGCACTTTTATCTCCAGCTTCTCTGCTATTATCATGACTCTGCCCCTAAGCATTAAGCAATTTAAAACTATTTCTATTTTAGCGCCAATTGCCAATCTCTTGGTCTTACCTTTAATCCCAATTTTAATGTTTTTTAGCTTTTTAAGTATTTTGATTTCTTATTTAAACTTCGCTCTGGCAAAATATTTTGGCCTTCTGCAATACATCTTATCCAAGGTATTGTTTGAAATTATTAATAATATCTCCACAATAAAATTTGCCAGTATCAATATAAACAATTTTAATAATTTAAATTTAATCTTAAGCTACGGCTTAATTATTAGCTTATTAATTTATGTCCAGCAGAAAAAAAATAATAACTAAAAAATATGTTTCCCGCGCCCTACAAAACATTTAGCCAGAATTTAAAATAAATGCCTTTAAAGATTTTAACAGCTCCCCTCCTCAGACGAGGAGGGGATTAAGGGGTGGTGTTGATTAAAGTCTTAAACTTAGCTATCTGAAAAAATAATAATTAATTAAAATCTAAAAAATTATGTTTAAAAAAAATAAAATCGTTATTATCATTATCCTCATCATCGTTGCTATTTTTTATTATCACTTTGAAGATAAATCAAATTTTCTTCGGGTTTGTTTTTTTGATGTCGGACAAGGAGATTCAATTTTGATTAAAACCCCTCAAGGAAAAAACGTCCTCATTGACGGCGGACCCAGCGCTGAATTAATTCAAAAACTCGGTCCAGAACATGCTTATAAAAACCATCAAATAGATATTTTAATTTTAACTCATGCCCACGCTGATCATTATTACGGACTGATTGAGGTAGTCAAAAGATACAAAATCAAATTAATTCTCTGGTGCGGAATTGATGCTCATAATTATGACTACTTATATTTTAAAAATTTAATTAAAGATCTGAATACTAAAATAGCTATTTTAGGACAAGAATATTTATTAACAAATAATTTAAAAATCAAAATTTTCTATCCTACTCATTATCTTAATGAAGAGGAAGCCACAGATTTAAATAATACTTCTGTTGCTTTAATTCTAAGTTATAAAAATATAAATTTTTTTCTAGCTGGTGATTTAACTTGTGAGGGTGAGACCGAAATTATTAAACAAAACCTAAATCTTCAAGCTGAAATCTACAAGGCCAGCCATCATGGTTCGCGCTGGTCAAATTGCGCTTATATTTTAGATAAAATAAATCCTGAAATGGCTATCATTCAATCTAGAATTGACAATACCTTTGGACACCCTCATCAAGAAACACTTGATAGATTAAATAACAGAAATATTGAAATATTGCGCAATGATGAATTGGGTGATATTTGGATATATAGTGATGGTTTAAAATTTTGGCTACCTTGAATTCTAAAAAACTTATGCTATACTATAATAAACTTGTCGTGCAATAATCTTACTACTGCAATTTCCATATTTTGGCTAAATTCATAAAAAATCTTTTCCATATAGCTCTAGCTAAATCTCAAAGATTATTTTAATAATTTATCTCAAAATCTGAAAATTTCGTTACGTAATTTATCACACAACAAGTTTAATAAGATTTTAAAAAATCTATATTTTAATATTAGTAAATAAATTAAAAATTATGTCTGAACAAAAAACAAAAGTTCTAATTATAGAAGATGAGGAAATATTGGTTAATATGTATAAATCTAAATTTGAAAAAGAGGGCTTTGAGGTATGTCAAGCCCTCAATGGAAAAGATGGACTAGATCAAGTAAAAGAAAATAAACCAGATATAATATTATTAGATATTATTATGCCAGAAATGGACGGATTTATGGTTTTAAAAGATTTAAAATCCAATCCAGAAACTCAAAATATTCCAGTAATTATGTTAACTAATTTAGGTCAAGAAGAAGACATTGAAAAAGGCAAAGAATTAGGAGCCAAGGATTATTTGCTTAAGGTTGACTCAACCCCAAATCAAGTAGTGGAAAAAGTTAAAGAAATACTTAAAAAATAAATTAATAATTAGTGATAAAAAATATGGAAAACCCCAAACAGGAAAAAACATTTTTAATGGTTAAGCCCGATGGAGTAATCAGGGGATTAACGGGCCAAATTATTGAAAGAATAGAACAAAGAGGACTAAAGATAGTTGCCTTACAAATGTTTAGGCCTACATATGAACAAATGGATAATCATTATTCTAAAGACGAAAAGTGGATTGAAAGATTAGGTGAAAAAACTTTAGCTACTTATGAAAAATATGGATATGATGCTGTTAAAGAAATAGGTACAAAAAACAAATTAGAAATAGGAAAAAAGGTTAGAAAATGGTTAATTGATTTTATGACCTCAGCCCCTTTAATCAAAATGGTGATTCAGGGAGTACATGCCGTAGATATGGTTCGAAAATTAGCTGGACCAACTATGCCTTCTATGGCTGAAATGGGAACTATTCGCGGAGATTTTTCCGTGGATTCTCCAGCAGCCGCCAATAAAGACCACCGGGCAGTCCGAAATATAATTCATGCTTCTGAAACTCCCGAAGAAGCCGAACACGAAATCAGTCATTGGTTTTCTCCGGAAGAAATACATGAATATAAAAGAAGTATAGACGGCATTGCTTTTTAAAAAAATTAAATATAAATAAGCTACCACCAGTTAAACGCTGGTGGTTTTGTTATTTGATTAGAATTATATTAATCAATATTTATAATATTCGTATTTCTGCGCCATTACAAAAATTTAGCTACAATTCGAATGACAAGTAATAGAATTTCTATGAGAAATAAGAATGACGAATATTGAAATTCATTGCTCGGAATGATGAATTGTCTAAATTTTTGTACAGGCGCGACTTTTTGGCTCCACCTTTTTCTAGAAAAAGGTGGAAAAAGAAAAAGAATATGCGAATACTTTATTAAAATATTAATACTTAACTATCTAACGAAACAATACTTAGTTAAAATCGTTATTACTTAGTTATTAATTTTAACTTCAAAACCAACCAAACTTGATACTTTTTTCTTATAAAAATAAACCCTCAGTGGGATTATTGTTTTTGTAAAACAAAAGTGCTATAATATAAACATGCCTAGAAAATCAGTATATGGAAGACTTTGATTTAACATTGGGAGTTCGGGTAATTTAAAACTGAGGTTTTAAATTCAGAACTTAACCCACTATTATGGTTTTTGAGGCTTCCAATATCCAACTGATATTTTAGGCATTTTCAAAACTGGGCTTTCCTGCCCGGTTTTCTTTTAAACTAATTTTAAATAAACATATTTTTTGCTATAATAAAGCTAAGCAGAAAGTAAAAAAATAAGGTTTAAGGTGCTTTATGCTTTATGCTTTCTACTTTTACCTTTTAACCATCCTTTTTATGTTCAAAAAATTTGATATAGTCACAATCGGTGGAGCCACTCAAGACATTATTTATTACACTAAAGATGCTGAAATTATTAATAATAAAAAAAACATCTTAAAACAAAAATTAATAGCTTTTGAATATGGAGCAAAAATAATCTCCGATAATGTTTATTTAACCTTTGGGGGCGGGGGAATGAATACTGCTATTAATTTTTCTACCTTAGGTTTAAAAACCGGAACTATATTAAATTTAGGACTAGATTGGATTGGAGAATTAATTATTAAAGAGTTAAAAAATAAAAAAATCATCACTAATTATATTAATTTAGACCAAAATCGCTATTCTGGTTTTTCTTTTATCTTAAGTTATAAAAATTATAATGACCGCACCATTTTTGGACACCGCGGAGCTAATAAATTTCTAAAATTATCTAAAAATCAACTAAGTAAAATTAAAACTAAATGGATTTATATATCTTCTTTAAGCGGGGCTGATGCCTTAGTTAAAAAAAATTTACAAAACATATTTAGCTCTTTTAGAAAAATAAAGATTGCTTGGAATCCTGGCCACGCTCAATTAAATTATGGTTATAAATTTTTCCAAAAATATCTACCCCAAATTGAATGTTTTAATTTAAATAAAGATGAGGCCATAGAATTGGTATTATCAGCTGGTATCAAAACCACTAATATGGAAAAACTTTTAAAAACCATCTACAGCTGGGGAGCAAAAATGGTTTTAATCACTAATGGACATAAAGGAGCTTATGTTTATAATGGTGCTAAAATATATTATAAAAACGCCCTAGGTCATAAAGGTATAAATATCACCGGAGCTGGAGATGCCTTTGGATCTAGTTTTATATCTGGACTAATGATTTATAAAAAAAACATAGAAAAATCCCTTAAATTGGCTACTTACCAAGCCGGAGCAGTAATTAAAGAAATGGGAGCCCAAAAAGGATTATTAAGTATTAATAAAATAAAAACTAAATATAATTTATAAATTACCCCGCACCAGAAAGCCCTCAGCTCCTGTTGGAGGAACTTCACAATTAATTTTAAAATTAAAACAATAAAATATTATGCAAGCAGAAATAGAATACTCAAACCGACATATTCACATCAGCAAGGGCTTACTAGAAAAATTATTTGGCCCAGAATATCAATTATCTCTAGAAAAAAAACTTTCCCAAGCTGAAGATTTTTCTGCTCAAGAAACTCTAACCATAATTGGTCCTAAGGAAAAAATTGAAAATGTCCGAATAATTGGTCCTTGTCGAGAAAAAACTCAAATTGAAGTTTTAAAATCTGATGCTTTTAAATTAGGAATAGATGTACCTATTAAAATCTCTGGGGATTTAGAAAACACTCCGGGAATTAAAATTATAGGGCCCCTGGGCGAAGTTGATTTGGAAAATGGTCTAATAATAGCTAAAAGGCATTTACATATTGCCCCTGATGAAGCTAAAAAGCTAAAACTAAAACCAGGACAAAAAATAAAATTAAAAATTAAGGGAGAACGGGCCCTAATATTTGATGAAATTATTGTCAGAATTAAAGAGGGCTATACCACAAAAATTCATTTAGATATAGAAGAAGCCAATGCCGGGGATATTAAACAAAACGACCAAGGCGAGTTGTTAATAGATTAATTGAATAATAGAATAATAGGTTAATAGAAAATCATCATTTTTATACTTATAAATAATAAAATTATTCGTACTATTGGTATCATTCGTATAATTTATTAGTATTATTAGTACCATTCGTACCTGCCTGCCGGCAGGCAGGTATTAGCATTATAATCATTAGTATTATGAGGAAGCAAAAATACATTTTAGTTTTGAACAGTGGAAGCACTTCTTTGAAGTTCAAAATTTTTAATTACTATAGTTTAAAAGAAATTCATTGTGGAGCGATAGAAAAAATCGGATTAAAAAAATCAATTATACAATTTGATAACTCTAATATTAAAAATAGAAAAACAATAATTAATCATTCTCAAGCCCTAAAAATAATCAATGATTTTATAAAAAACGAAACTAATATAAAAATATCTTTAATCTTGCACAGAATAGTTCATGGAGGTGTGGAATTTAATCAAGCCACAAAATTAGACCAAAAAACAATAAATAAAATAAGTAAATATAATAATTTGGCTCCCTTACATAATCCAGTAAATTTAAAAGTTGCCCAAGAGGCCTTAAAAATCTGGCCGAGGATAAAACAAATAGGAATGTTTGATACTATGTTTTTTAAAAATATTCCCCTCCCAGCATACCTTTACCCGTTACCTCTAAAATATTTCCAAAAATATAATATTAGAAAATTTGGCTTTCATGGATTTTCCCACCAAAACATGTTGAAATGGTCTGCTAAAAATTTAAAAAAAAGAATAAATCAATGTAATTTGATAACCTGTCATCTAGGTGGGGGCTCTAGTATAGCTGTTATTAAAAATGGGGAACCCATAGAAATATCAATGGGCTTTAGTCCTTCGTCAGGGTTAATGATGATGAATAGAGCTGGCGACTTAGATCCAGCCATTATTTTCCATCTTTTAAAAAATGCTAAAATGTCCCTAAATCAAATATATCAATTATTAAATTTTGAATCTGGGTTAAGGGGCATGACAAAAATTGGAGATTTGCGTGATATTATGATTTTAGCTGGATATAAAATAAAAAATTATTCATCACCACGCCTCGAAAAAGGTCTAGGGGGTAAATCAAACACAAAAGCAACCAAAGAGAACAAACAACTCGCAAAATTAGCTTTAGATTTGTTTATATACAAAATTCAAAGATATTTATCATCCTATATAACTTTATTACCAAAAATTGATGCCATTGTATTTAGTGGAGCAATAGGTGAAAGAAATGCGGATATTAGAAACTTAATATTTAAAAACATATATTTTCCTAAAAAATACAAAAAAATTATAGTTAAATGTAATGAAGAAAAAATAATGGCTGAAATAATTAAAAAAATTAATTTATAACTTACGGCTTATAGCTTAAAAGCATGAACAAAATTAAAAAAATAATATTTATATCTATCGTCGCGTTGCTTATCGCTAATACTAATCTAATTATTGCCCAAGAATATACTGTTTATGAAGGCCCTTCTGATATTCAAGAAGAAATTGAAAGCGAAGGAAATTATCAACAAGATGAAGAAGGTAATTATGAAATTCAATATATAGAAACTCGGGATGAATTAGAAGCGGGTCTTTTTGAAAAAATTGTCAATAGTGTTGAAAACAAAAACGGAGAAATAAAATATAATTATTTAGATTATACTAGTTGGCATTTTTGGTTTTTAATAATTATTATATTATTAATTATATTTACAACTATTAAATTTTTAAAACAATTAAAAAAAATAAACAAAAAAATCCAGAGACAAGATAATATTATTTCTGAACAAAAAAAACTTATAGAAACTAATGATGTTAAAGAAGGGGATGAGATTATTTATGAATAAAAATATGCCTAAAAAAACCTTAATTACTGGAAATGAAATAGTAGTTAAATCCGCTTTGGCTGCTGGGGCCAAGGCCTATTTTGGTTATCCGATTACTCCGGCCACAGAAATAATGACTGAGTGGGATAAAGAATATGAGCAAAGAAAAGACCTAATATTTTTACAAACCGAAGATGAAATGTCGGCTGGCTTTGCCATGATTGGCTCGGTTTTAACTGGAATAAAAACTTTTACTGCCACCTCTGGACCAGGAAATATCTTAATGCAAGATGCTTTTGCAATGGCCGAAGCCATGCGTATCCCCACAGTAGCAATTATTGGCCAAAGAGGAGGACCATCAACTGGCTCTGTTATTTATTCCCAACAAGAATTAACCTTAACGGCTTTTGGTGGTAATGGCGAGGGCTATCGCATAGTTTATTCACCTACTAATTTACAAGAGCTTTATGACCATATTATTAAGGCCTTTAATACTGCTTGGAAATATAAATTTCCGGTCTTTGTACTGACTGATGGCTATACTTTAAAAACTCGAGCTTTAGTAGAATTAACCAAACCAAAAAATATAGTTAAATCTTATCCTTTAGTTCTAAAATCTAAAATTAGAAATAATTCTAAAGAATCTAATTATCAAAATCTAAACAATACTTTTGCCACCGAAGAACAATGTTATCAAGCCAATATAAATCTATTAAATGCCTTTAATAAAATTAAGGATAAAATTACTGAATCAGAAATTTATTCTTTAAGCAAAAATCCTAAAACCTTAATAATTGCTCACGGCATCGTGGCTGCTTCTGTTAAACAAGCGATTAATGATTCTAAGAACCTTGCCTACCGGCAGGCAGGTAGAAAAGTTAAGCTCTTCCGACCAATTACTTTGAACCCTTTTCCAGATAAAAATTTAAAGAAAAATTTAAAGGGGATTAAAAAAATAATTATCGTTGAATCAGCTGCCAATCAATTATTAAAACTGGTTAAAGAAAATATTTATGGTGCTAAAATTCCCATCCAAACTTATTGCCGACCAGGATTAGGAATTAGTCCAGAGGAGATAATAAAATTAATAAAATAAGCTAACATAATGCCAAATAAAAAACAAAATAAAAATAACCCAAATCTTGCCTGGCCTCAATGCTGGAAACATTCTTCTAAGCCCCATAATTTCTGCCCGGGCTGTGGACACCCTATTATCTTAAAAATGCTCGGAGAAATAATTGACGAAATGAAAATTCAAAATAATACCTTGTTTGGGGTAGATATTGGTTGTTCGCTTTTGGCCTGGGACTTTTATAATATTGATACTGTGCAAACCCATCATGGCCGAACTGTTCCAGTCATTATCGGCGCAAAAAGAGCTCGCCCAAATGCTCTTTGTATTGCTTATGTTGGCGATGGCGGAGCTTATGCTATTGGAGCCCAACACTTGGTTAGTTCTCGGGTGCGCAATGAAAACATTACCACCATTGTGGTTAATAATGCCAATTATGGTATGACTGGCGGACAAGAGGCTCCCACATCTATTCCTGGCCAAATTACCACTACTTCCGTAAAAGGCGCTGATAAATTTTATTTAAAAGGACCAGAAATGGTTGCTCAAATAAGCGAGACCCCAGCTTATATTGCTCGCGGAGCCGTGGATAATCCAATTCAATTAAAAATGTTTTTAAAAAGGGCCTTAGAATGGCAATTAGCTAACAAGGGCTTTTCTTTTGTAGAGGTTTTATCATTTTGTCCAACTAATTGGAAAACTGATGCCAAAGATACTTTAGCTTTCTTAAATAAATTAAAAAAGTTTTATCCGCTTGGAGAAATAACCAATAAATCCAAAATCCTAAACTCCAAATAACCAATTAAATAATATGAAAAATAAGAATATCAAAATTCTAATAGCGGGCGAAGGCGGGCAGGGAGTGCAGACTATTAGCAAAATTTTAACCGAAGCTGCTTATCACAAAAATCTAGAAGTCAGTTTTGTTCCTAATTATGGAGTAGAGCAGCGAGGTGGGGTTTCTTTGGGCTATATTAAATTTGGAAAGGAAAAGATAAATTATCCTAAATTTATTACTGCCGACATAGCTGTATTTTTATCTGAAAGAGCGGTTAAAAGAGCCGAGGATTATATTAATCAAAAATCAATTGTAATTTGTAATCAAGACTTTATTAAAAAACCACCACCTAAAGCCCTAAATTATCCTTTTGACAGTTTAGCTAATAAAATAGGCAATAACCGAGTAATGAATATGATAGTACTTGGCGTTATAGCCAAGCACATAAAAAAAATAATCAGCCCTGAAGATATTAAAAAAGAAGTGAACAAAAAATTAGTTCATAAATACAAAAAGTACCCCGAGCTTAAAAAGATGAATATTGAGGCCTTAGAAGCTGGATATAAATTATAATAAATTTGTATTCAATTCACAATTTTCATTTGTCAATTTTCATTGAATAATCAATAAACAATTTAAAATTTACAATATCGTATTTAATTAAAATTGATAATTGGTAATTTACTACGATTTAAAATAAATATAATTAATAATTACAAAAACTATGAATAAAAAAACACGTATCGCTATTAATGGCTTTGGTCGAATTGGTAGAGGAGCTTTTAAAATTGCTTTAAAAAATAAAAACATCCAAGTGGTAGCTATTAATGACTTAACTGACAACAAAACCCTGGCTCATTTACTAAAATATGATTCTGTGCAAAAAAATTTTAAAGGAAATATAAAAGCCACTGAAAATGCTTTAATAATTAATAATAAAAAAATTCCTGCTTTTGCTGAAAAAGACCCCTTAAATTTACCCTGGAAAGAATTAGCAGTAGATATTGTTTTAGAATGTACTGGAATATTTAGAACCAAAGAGACGGCTAGTTTGCATTTAAAAGCTGGTGCTAAAAAAGTGGTTATTTCAGCACCTTCTAAGGGATTGGGAATCCAGACCATAGTTCCAGGAGTTAATGATGATAAAATTAAAAAAAATCAAAAAATATTTGATTTAGCCTCTTGTACTACCAATTGTATTGCTCCAGTAATGAAAATAGTCTGTGATAATTTTGGGGTAGAAAAAGCCCTAATGACAACCATTCATGGATATACTGCTGACCAAAACCTAATTGATGGACCACATAAGGACTTAAGAAGAGCGCGAGCTGCGGCTATTAATATTGTTCCCACAACTACTGGAGCCGCCATTGCTACTGTTAAAGTTATTCCTCAATTAAAAGGCAAATTTGATGGTATGGCTATTCGCGTACCAGTAGCTAATGGTTCACTTTCTGATATTACTATTCGAACTAAAAAGAAAGTTACTGTTGAACAAATTAATAAGGTCTTTAAAAAAGAAGCTCGCTTGAAAAAATGGCAAGGTATTTTACAAGCTACCGAAGAACCAATTGTCTCCACTGATATTATTGGCAATCCCCATTCTTCAATTGTTGACTTATTATCTACCAAAGTTATGGGCGATAATTTAGTCAAAATAATTTCTTGGTATGATAATGAGTGGGGATACTCAAATAGATTAATTGAGTTTTGTGAGAAGATATAGTTTTTGCTGAGTAAAAAATCACTTCTTAAATCAACATCTTTAATTTTGAATTTTCAATTTTGAATTTTAATTAAATTCTCAATGACTTAATTTACAAACATAAATGAAAATTGAAAATTGGTTATTTACCCTGTTAAATTATTTTTCCAAAATACTATTTAACAGGGTAAAATGTAAATTGTAAATTTCAAATTGTAAATTGTATATGAATATCTCTATCATCATCGTTAATTATAAAGTCAAAGACCTGCTGGACAATTGCCTCCAGTCTATTTTTAGTAATTCGGAAAATATAGAGTTGGATGTAATTGTGGTAGATAATAATTCTCAAGATGGTAGCGTAGAAATGGTTAAAAAAAAATATCCGCAAATTAATTTAATTGCTTCTCCGGAAAATCTCGGTTTTGCTAAAGCCAATAATCTTGGTTTTCAAAAAGCTAAATCCCCACACCTTAAAAAAGGTGATGGGGATAAATATGACTATATTTTACTTTTAAATCCAGACATGAAGTTATTCCCAAATACCTTAGAAAATGCTCTAAAATGGGCAAATATGCATCCTCAAGCCCAAGTAATTGGCTGTCATCTAATAGATCAAAATAATCAAACTATTTTTCATATTCGTCAATTTCCAACTCTTTTAGATCAATTGGCTATTATTTTAAAACTGCCCCATATTTTCCCGCAAATTCTAAATAAATACTTACGAAAAAAATTTGATTATTCTCAAGCCAGTAAGGTTGATTCTGTACGCGGAGCATTTTTTTTAGTTCAACGCAAAACCTATGAGGGGCTTCAAGGATTAGATGAAAAATATTTTGTTTGGTTTGAAGAAGTTGATTTTTGTAAAAAAGTTTATGAGAGTGGAGGAGAGGTGTGGTATACTCCAGATGCTAAATGCATTGATTATGTTGGTAAAAGTTTCTCTCAAGTACCTCGAGGCGTAACTCAAAAATATTTTCGCGACTCTATGCTAAAATATTTTAAAAAATGGCATCCATGTTGGCAGTGGATAATTTTAAAAATAGCTTGGGTAATCGGTGCCTTGCTAGCAAAATTAAAAATTAAATCACAAATAAAAACATAAAAAAAACAGCCCCTTTCCTTTGAAGAGGCTGAAAAGCATTTATAAATTTTCAAATCCAGCGGGAAAAAACCTTAATTAAAATCAGTATGAAAGAAAATAGCGTAACACCAAATAAACGAAATCGAGCTGGAAAGCTTAGAAATCTCTCAACATAGAACTTCTGAGACATCCAAGTCAATAAAAGGGGGTACAAAAACTCCAAAAACACAAACCGCTAAGAAATTCCAGTCACTGCCATAAAAATCAAGAATTATCATTTTAATGCCAAAAATAATAGCAATTATTGATGACAATCCAATAAGAATGGAAAAAATAGTTTCAATATTTTTTTTGACCACTTGGTCCTCCTTTTAATTAGATTATAATAATAAATTAGCACAATAAAGAAAAAAATCAATAGTAAATTGTCAAAAATAAACACACATGACTATTTGGAAAAATAGCTACTTCAAATACACTTTTTGGGCATTGGTAATAGCCGATATTTTTTTCTTTTGGACTCATACCTTACCTAAATTTGAAAGTATATTTTTCATCATTGCTTGTCTGGGCTTATTTTACTTAATGTTCAAAAAAATAGAATTTGCAATTTATATTCCGATTTTAGAATTAGTAGTCGGCTCACAAGGCCATTTAATGGATTTGTATCTGGGAAGTTATACTCTTTCTTTTCGTACGGCTATTTTTAGTTTAGCTTTTTTGGCTGGTTTAATTTATTTGTTTAAAAACAAACGTTTTGATTTTTTAAAAACTCCATATTTTAAAATATTTATTGCTTTTTTATTTTTATTAACTTGGGGAACTACGCTGGCTCTAATTTATAAAAGGCCCTTATTAAATATTTTTTTAGACCTTAATGGCTATCTTTTTATCTTAATCTTGCCAATCTTTTATCAAATTATTAGGGATAAAAAAATTCTCAAAAATTTACTTTATTTATTTTGGGGCGCTACTTTATTTTTTTGCTTTAAAACTATTTTAAGTTTTTATATTTTTTCCCATCATTTTTCCGGAGTAAATTTAACTATTCTTTATGAATGGCTAAGGGATTCTCGCATTGGAGAAATAACCATGGTCAATAATAATTTTTTCCGGATATTTTTTCAAAGTCAAATTTATATTTTAATCAGCTTAATAATTAATTTTTGTTTATTGGTTTTTAAAAAACATATTTTAGAAAAAAAAGATTATTATCTATTAATTGGCTTGATAATTTTAAATTTAACTACTTTAATTATTAGTTTTTCCCGTAGTTATTGGGTTGGTTTAGCGGTATTTTTATTTTTCTTATTTATTTGGCTCTTAATAAAAAAATATAGGTTTTTAATTATTCTTAAAGCTTATTTTAAATTTATTGGCTTAATAATTTTAAGTGGCTTATTTGTATTTTTACTAGTCAAAATACCATATACTGATGCTAAATTGGATGATTTATTTGCCCGAAGATTAATGTCGGGCGAGGCCGCTAGTAATTCTCGTTTAGAATTATTACCCCATATGCTAGAAAAAATTAAAGCCCAACCCGTCTTCGGTTACGGCCTCGCCCAAGAAATAACTTATTTATCTCAAGACCCTCGAAATAAAAACCCTAAAAATCCTGATGGTACAGTTACTACTTATAGTTTTGAATGGGGCTGGTTAAATATTTGGATAAAATTTGGAATTTTAGGATTGGGCGTTTATCTTTATTTAATATTGAAAATAATCATTGATTCTGTTAAACTAGCAATGAATAATTGGCCCAAAACACAAACTATTTTAATGATTGGTTTGGCCTTGGGGCTAATTAGTTTAGCCACGGTCCATATCTTTTCTCCCTATTTAGACCACCCCTTGGGCTTAGGATTTGTGATCATAAGCATTGCCATATTGAACAAAACTAAAATAAAAAAATAATTATTAATGATAAATTACACAATTAATTACCAATTTAAAATTAACAATTTACATTTAATTTACAATAAATCAATTATCAATATTTCTTAATCAAAAAAACAACTTAGTAAGATATTAAAAATTGAACATTGCTCTATTGATTATTAAATGAAAATTGAAAATTGGTAATTGTAAATTTAATAAAAACATGTCTAAAATAAGTATCAACTTGCTTCTCTGGAATGGGGAAAGATATTTGCCCTTTTGTTTAGAGTCATTAAAAAAACAAAGCTTTTCTGATTGGGAGTTAAACATTTTAAACAATGGCTCTACAGACAATTCTTTAAAATATTTAAAAGAGCATTATCCACAATTTAGAGTAAATAATTTAAAACAAAATATTGGTTTTGCTAAAGGACATAATAAATTAATATCCTGGACTAATTCTGAATACATTCTGTGTTTAAATCAAGACACTATTTTAGAATCAGATTTTTTAAAAAATGCCATAGAATTTTTAGATCAAAATAAAAATATTGGAGCCGTCAGTCCTAAAATCTATAAATGGAATTTTAAAAAATTGGATATTGAAAATCCTCCAGAGCCAGAAATGGCTGGAAAAATGTTAGAGATTGGTAAAACTAATATTATTGATAGTTGTGGATTAAAAATATTCAAAAATCATCAAGTCATGGATTGGGGACAATTAGAAAAAGATAATAAAAAATTCTCTTCTGCTCAGTCAATATTTGGAGTTTCTGGGGCCCTGCCAATTTATAGAAGAAAAACTTTAGAAAAGATAAAAATCAATAATGAATATTTTGATGAGGACTTTTTTTCCTACAAAGAAGATGTTGATTTAAGCTATAGAATACAATTGGCTGGTTATAAAATCTATTTTTTGCCCCAGGTAATTGGATATCATGACCGCAGTGTTAGTAGAGATAAATCTATCATTCAGGGACGGAAAATAAAAACTAATTGGATTAAACAATATTCATATAAAAATCATTTATGGTGTATTGTTAAAAATGAATTTAGTAAAAATTTATCCAAATATTTTTTACCTATATTTTGGTATGAATTGAAAAAATTTTTATATATTTTAATCTTAGAAAATAAAACCTTAAAATTTTTCTTAAAAAATAAAAAAGAGTATAAAAAAATAAAAAGTAAAAGAAAATATATATTTAAAAATATAGTAAAAATAAAAGCCGAGGACTTGGCCAAGTGGTATGACCAGAAACAAAAAAACAAAAAAACATAATAACAATTCAACCATTCAACAATTAAACAATTAAGCAATTAGTCAATTAACCTATTAATGACTATGACCCTAAGCATTATTATTTTAAATTACAAACAAGCTAATTTGATTAAGTATCAACTCAAAAAACTATATCATTATAATTTTGAATTTGATAGTGAAATTATTGTAATAGATAATAATTCTCATGATGATATTCAAGAAATCATTATAGCCGATTTTCCTAAAGTCAAATTTATAAAATCTAAAAATAATTTAGGATATGCTGGTGGAAATAATCTAGGAATTAAACGGGCTCAGGGAAATTATATTTTAATTTTAAATCCGGATATTAGGATTAGCCAAGAATCTATTCAAAAAATGCTTGATTTTTTGAAAAAAAACCCTACGGTAGGACTAATAGCTCCTCGTTTAATTAATGCCGATAAAACAACTCAAGAAACATGCTTTCAATTTCCAAACTGGCAATATCCTTTATTTAGAAGAACTGGCTTTGGGAAAACAAAGTCAGGCAAAAAATGGCTGGCTAAATTTTTAATAAAGGATTTTGACCACAAATCAACTCGCAAAGTTGATTGGATTATGGGCGCCTGTTGGATGGCTAATAAAAAAACAATTCAGGAAATTGAATATTTAGATAAAAATTATTTCATGTATTTAGAAGATATGGATTTATGCCGAAGATTGTGGAACAAAAATAAGGCCGTTTATTATTTAGGAGAAATATCAGCCATTCATCTTCATCAAAAGGCCTCGGAAAATAAAAATATTATTTATTCTTTATTTTTTAATAAACTTTCCCGAATTCATCTTAAATCTTGGTTTTATTATATAAAAAAATGGCGCGGGCAAAAACTTCCCGCTCCAACTTTAAAAAAATAAAATTACTCAAAACTACAACTTAAATAAACTCCTTTAAATTTTTTGTCTATGGAAAATACTTTCGGTTTTAATTTTGATATTAAAGGAAAAATTGTAGGAAAAATTTTTAAAAAAGGGCTATTAAATTTTTCCAATTTATAATTTAAAAGGGCCTGATAATCATTTTGCATATCTTGCAAAACATCGTCCGCAATTTTAATGGCCTCGTCTTTATTGACTTCATTAAAATTTTCAATCAAATCTCCACAAGCAATTAAAACAATTTCTTGATTTTCTTGAACTAAAAAATTGTTCAATAATTCTCCAAACTTCAAATGATAATCAAAATCCCCATCTGAACAGCGAATAATAATAAATTCATTTTTTATATTGGTGTCGTGAACCATTTTCTTTTCAAATCCCCGAGAGTCAATATGATATTTATTTAAATAATATAATGGCACAAAGGCCTTATAACTTACTTTTGGATTTGAAAATAAACGAATGTCAAAATTATTAACCAATAAAAAATCTCTTAATCTAGTGCTAATATCTAAATCTCCCAAAATATTAAATTGGATTGATAAATCTCCAAATTCTTTAAAATTAACCGCATATTCTTCGCTTTGATTTATAGAAATACTCTGAACAGCTTCTTGTGGAGGAGTAATAATAAAAATCTTATCTGGATTCAAATTATAAATAATTTGTCTTATTTTTTTCAAGGCCTGAATAGAAATAGAAACATTTTGAGAATATTCTTTCCCTATTTTAGAAATCATTAAAGGATTATGAGGAATAAAAAATGTATGAATCATAATTATTATAAAGGATTGCTTTCCTGTTCTTCTGGCAAGAGCTCTTCTTCTAAAATATCTTGTTCTGTTTCTTCAACAATATCGCCCAATTCATGTATTAATAAAACATTTTCACTTAATTCAATAATGTCTTTCCAAAAATATCCTAAATTCTCAAAAACTTCAGCACTATAAATGGGCCTTCTTTTCCCTTCAGAAATAATATAAACGCTATTATCATTTTCGGTTTTAACTAAAATACCATCTTTAATTTTAACTAACACGCCCGTAGTCAAAGAATTTATTTCTTCTTCGGAAACATCAATAATATATTGTCCACCAAAATCTATCTTTAATATCTCTTCGCTAATAATTGGATATTTGTATCCATTTTTAACATAAAAAATATGATTATCGTATTTTAATAAAGCCCCGGCTGGATACATACTATCCATTGTAATGGGCTCTCCCTGAACATAATAATAAGCGTCTTCCCAGGTGATATTAATTATTTCTTCAGGATTAACCCCAAAATATCTTCTTACTTCCTCTGAAACAAAGGGCCTTAGTTTGTCCACGTCTAGCATATAAACTTGAGCATCTGGAGTTCTTAAATAAGCATAATTAGCAAATTTTATAGGTGAACCTTCTAAATATTTTATTAAATCATTATACTGAACCTCAACAATATCATTGGGGTCATATCTACTAACAAATGCCGTCCAAGTAATAAAAGGACTTCTTCTCCCATTCTCAATCAACCAAACGCCTGGCGTCCCAATTTCTTTTAAAATACTTCCATTAGGATAATTACGCGTAAACCATTTATTCCATATTTTCCAAAAATTATAATTACCATTAATATGTGGCGTGTAATTATATAAACAAACCGTGGCTTGATTCATGGGGGTTATTATACGATTATCTATTAAATATTCCTGACCAATTTGAAAAAGCCAGGGCTGATTTTTATTATCAATATAAAACCTATTTCTCTCCGCCGCATACATTACTTGCTTATAAAAACCTCGATATTCCTGCAAAACCGAATCAGTCATACTACAATCATCACAAATAGCATAACCACAAGCCCAATCTAAGGCCTTTAAACTAGGGGTAGGATTAGTGATTAAGCTTTGTTCTTTTTGTAATAAAACTAAAAGATACTTAGGATTAATCTGATAAGTTTGAGCAGCTTGATAAATTATCTCGGCTGCAGATATTTCTTCTGAATTTTCAGGATTAGTAGTATTATAATATTTTAAAATACCGTTTTGACGATTTAAAAAATAATTAATATCATCCATGGTCATGGAATTATAATCTCCTAATTCATAATCAGAAATAATATAATTAGGACTAAAAAGCACGTCAAAATCTTCCTCAGCCAAAAAAGCAAAGTTTGGAAATAACAAACCAATTATTGCTAATATTAATAAAAATTTTTTCATATACTTTGTTATTTAATTATCAATTTGAAATTTTCATTGAATTACAAATTACCAATTTGAAATTGAATAATTGAAAATTAACCCCATCACCTTTTTTGCAAAATAATATCAAAAAATTATTTTAAAAAAATTATATAATAAAATTAAGATATCAAATTTTAAATTAAAAGGTGAGGGGTTAAATTCAAATTAAAAATTGATCATTGGTAATTGAAATCATTTCTAGCTAACTATATTCAAACTATATTTACAATTCTGACATAAACCACTCTTGTCATTCCTTGTAATGATATACCCTTGTCTTTCAATATTCAAGGCCCCACACTCTGGACAATAGGTATTTTCTCTATCATCTTCCGCAATATTACCTAAATAAACATATTTTAAACCTACTTCCTTACCAATACCATAGGCCTGATCTAATTCTTTTTCTGAAGTAGCTTGCTTAGACAAAAGTTTATAAGAAATTTCTGGAGAAAATTTAGAAATATGCCAAGGTGTATCTACACCCAATTCTTTTTTAATAAACTCAGCTATCTTCTTAATTTGTCCTTGAACATTAGTTTCTCCTGGAATAATTAGAGTAGTCACCTCTATAAAAACTTTTTTTTGTTTTAAATAAACTAAATTATTTAGAATTGGTTCTAAAGAACCTCCTGTTATTCTTTTATATTTTTTATCTAAGAAAAATTTTAAGTCCACATTAATAGCATCTAAATAGGGGAGTATTAAATCCAAACATTTTTGACTCATAAAACCATTAGAAACCCAGACATTTTTTAATTTATGTTCATGGGCCAATTTCATAATTGGCAAAGCAGTTTCCAAAAATACTGTTGGTTCAGTATAGGTATAAGCAATGGAAAGACAATTATTATCTTTAGCTTCGGCAATGATTTCTGCGGGCTCAATTAATTCTCCAGGAAATCTACTATCTAATTTCTCAATTTTTTGTAACTGGGAAATCTGCCAATTCTGACAATTAAGACAATGAAAATTACAGCCCATGCCAGCAATAGAATAAGTCAAACTACCTGGTAAAAAATGAAAAAAAGGTTTCTTTTCAATAGGATCAATGTTTTTAGCAATCAATTTATTATAATTTAAAGCATATAATTTGCCCTGAATATTTTTCCGCACCCCACAAACCCCAACATGATTTTCAGCAATACTACAAAAATGATTGCATAACTCGCAATTTACAACACCGCTAACTTTCTCCCCCTTTTTAAGAGGGAGGTGTCCGGAGGACAAAGAGGGTTTACCTTTTTTATATAATAAAGCTTCGTGCATACTCATATTATAGCATTAAAAAATTTAAAACTAAAAGCGCAAAATGCAAAACTAATTCCTACAAACTAATAAGCTACTCCCTACAAACCCAAAAACCTAACCCCCTACAAGCTAATAAGCTAATTCCCCGGCTCTATAATAATTAGTGTGTAAAAAAAGAAGGGTTTTAATGTAAAATTAGCATATAAACCAAGCTAAAACATTAAAACACCTTCTATGAACAAAGATATAACAAAGTTTTTTGAAATACAAGGGTATCTTGTATACAAAACTAGAATTGATAATGATCAAAATATAATAGTTAGAATAGGAAGACCAAGGAACAAAAATGAGTGTCCAAATTGTAAAAGTAAAAAACATTATCTTCACAGTAAAGGAAAATGGACATTAAAAAAACATTCTAACTTTCAAGAAAAACAAATATATTTAGAAGTAAAAAGAAAAAGATACAAGTGTAAACAATGTCAAAGAGTGTTTAGTGAAAAATTACCAGATATACCTAGATATGCTAGAAAAACAAATAACTTCATTAAACAATCATTAAACTATCTGTCTAAGAATTCATTTAATGAAGTAGCTAAAGTAAATCAAATTAGTTATCCTAGTTTAAAAGATCAACTATATAACTATGTTAATCCTTTTCAACTCTTAGAACATCAAATACAGCAATTAAATAAACTAAATGAAATATATCTTGGTTTAGACGGACAAAGTTTTAGAGGACAAAAAATGGTTCTAACCATTACAGAAGTGAAATTAAAAAAACTAATCACTATCTTACCATCAGAATCACAATCTGATTTACTGATATTTTTAAAACAATTACCATTATCCACTAGATTAAAAGTAAAAGGTATATCGATTGATATGACTAACAAACATATTAGTTTATTAAGACAATACTTTCCTAATGCTAGAATGGTCATAGATCATTATCATGTTGTTCAACAAGCTATATATAGATTACAAGAAGTAAGAAGAATATTACAAAGTGTAAACAGAGTTAATATACCTATTAAGAAAGAACTAGATAAAAACTATGAAAGTTTGACAAATCAAGAAAAAATAAAGATGCTTAAATATTTCATTATCTATCCAGAATTAAAAGAAGCTTACTGGTTTAAAGAAAGATTAAGATCTGTCTATCGGATTAAGAAGTATGACAAAGCTAAAAGAAGATATATAATATTAAAAAAAGAACTATTAAAACATAGTAATAATAGTTTAAAGGAACTAGGTAAAACTTTACGTAATTGGCAAGTAGAAATACTAAATTACTTTATTACTAAAAAGATTACTAATGCTTATACGGAAGGATTACATACTAAGTGTAAATTGATAAAAAGGAAGTCTTATGGTTTCAGAAATGTAGATACCTATGTTCGAAAGCTACTTCTTGGCTTAATACCGCTAATAACTATACTTTCTTTACACACTATTTGACATAGAGCCTAATTCCCCTTGACTTCTTTCTAAATATATGTTATATTTAAATGTTAAGTAAAAAGTAAATCTATTATTTCCAAATCCCTCAGGAAATAATAGATAAATAATGTCAACGAGGGAATAAAAAATATCCCAGGAGGATATAATGAAAAAAATTATATTAATAGTAATGATTATCGCAATAGCTGGACTAGCTACCGCCGAAACCCCCGTTGTTAGTTCTTACTATTCCATTGGTTATTCTGATTATTGTGAAATAATCAGCTTTGTAAATACCCAGGGTCTCGAGAATACCAATGGCAGTAAATGTGTTGTTGTTAATGGATATAGCATAAAAGTCTACCCGTGGGAAGGAATAATTATCAAGTTATTGCCCTTCTCATATGATGCTGAAGTAGCTGTAGTAGACAACGGTTTTGACGGTATCGATGTTGACGATGAAATCGACCGAATTGCTGGCATTGATAATCTAAAAGATTTTCTTGACTCCTTTCCTTGGAAAGGCACAGAATACGATTATGCTGAAACTGAAGAAGAAGTTGAAATTGACCCACTTGAAGTTCTCATCGAAACTCTAAAATAAAATTATCCGGCCCCATTCTCATTCGAGAGATTGGGGTCTTTTTTTTGTAAAAATGCAAAATGCAAAACGAAAAGCGTAAAATTTAAAACTAAACTTTCAACTTGCCCATTTTCCTGATATAATAAAAACATTAGATGAGATAAAAATCTATATTTTTTGTTATAAATAACTAATAAAATTATGATGGAAACATTAAAAAATTTAAATTTTTTGGGAAATAATGCTTATGAATATCTAAGAGCTCTAATTATATTTATAGGGCTTATTATTATTCTAAAAATTTTTAAAAGCATTATTATACAAAAATTAAAAAAATTAGCTAAAAAAACTAAAACCGAATTTGACGATATTTTAATAAATATATTTCAAACAATTAAGCCACCATTTTATTTACTGGCCTCGCTATACATTTCAATCAAAACATTAATTATTCCTGACATTGCTAGCAAAATAATAAATATTTTATTTATCATTATTATTATTTATGAAGTAATTCGTGCTTTAGAAAAAATGGTTGACTATTTATTTAAAATAAAGGGAAAAGAAAATGCTTCTATTTCTCGAACAATTAAACTTATTATTAAAATTTGTATTTGGACTTTTGGTATAATTCTAGCTCTTGGTAATTTAGGAGTGAATGTTACATCTTTTATTGCCGGTTTAGGCATAGGCGGTATTGCTATTGCTTTAGCATTACAAAATATTCTAAAAGATATATTTAGTAATTTTTCAATACTTATAGACAAACCATTTGAAATTGGAGATTTTATCAAAATAGGAAATGACATGGGAACTGTAGAAAAAATTGGAATTAAAACTACCCACATCAGAACTTTGGACGGCGAGCAATTAATAATTGCTAATAGTGAATTAACTGATGCTCGTGTCCAAAATTTCAAAAGATTAGAAAAAAGAAGGGCTTTATTTAATATCGGGGTTATTTATGAAACTTCTTCAGAAAAATTAGCCCAAATTCCCCAAATCATAGAAAGCATCATTAAAAGAGAAAAACAAGCTGAATTTGATAGATGCCATTTTAAAAACTTTGGGGATTTTAGCCTAAACTTTGAAATATCTTATTATGCCAACACTCAGGACTATAAAGAATATTTGGATATTGTAGAAAAAATAAACTTAGCAATTATAGATTCATTTAGAAAAGAAAATATAGAATTTGCTTATCCCACGCACGTTGAATACCAGAAGACAGTGTAAATATAATGCCAATCTACGAATGATATACCAATTATGCAAATATAATACAAATAAATATTCTAATTAATATAGGTAATTCTAATTATTAGTATAGTATTCGTATTATTAGTATTAATTCGTATATTAGCATTATATATTAGTATATGAAAAAAACATTACTCATAACTTTGGATTTCTGGCCGAACCACGGAGGCGTGGCTAATTATTATTATAATCTATGTAAAAATCTTCCCAAAAAAGATATATTTATTTTAACTAATGTCAAAAAAGAGGACAGTCAACTTAAAATTATAAATAAAAAATTACTCTATAAATTTTTCTGGCCACATTGGACAAGGGCTTATCAAGAAACCCTAAAGGTGATAAAAGAAAATAAAATCCAAAAACTTTGGGTGGGAAATTTATTACCCTTGGGAACCGTAGCTTATTTAATCTATAAAAAACATCAGATTCCTTATTTTGTTTCTTTACATGGTTTAGATATTTTAAATGCTTTAAAAAATAAAAGAAAAAAACTCTTAGCCAAAAAAATATTAAAGCATGCTCAATTTATAACTGTAAATAGTAATTGCACAAAAAATTTGCTCAAAGATTTAGTTAAAAATCAAGAAAAAATTAAAATTATCTATCCCGGAGTTAATCTTAATTTTCAAAAAATCAACGAACAAAAATTATCTGAGATTAAAAACAAATACAACCCAAATAATAAAAAAATAATATTAACTACTGGCCGTTTGGTCAAAAGAAAAAACCACGAATTAGTTATCAAAGCCATTAAAAAATTGGCTCAAAAAATACCTAACTTAGTTTATTTAATCATTGGCAATGGACCTGAAAAAAAGAACTACGGATTAAGGATTAAGAATTACGGATTACAAAACAACATAAAAATTTTAACAAATATTAACAACGAAGAACTTCCTTATTTTTATAAACTATCAGATATTTTTATTATGGTTAGTAAAACTTCTCCGGAAGATATTGAGGGTTTTGGGATAGTATATTTAGAGGCCGGATTATTTAAAAAACCAGTAATTGCTTCTAACCAGGGTGGTTCAAAAGAAGCAGTTATAAATAATCAGACCGGTATTTTAATAAATGATAATCTTGCCGAGTTAAAACAAGCTATAATAAAATTATTAAATAATTCTGAACTAAGAAATCAATTGGGAAATAATGCCGAGCAAAGAATACAAAAAACTTTTTTATGGCCAGAAATTAGCAAAAAATTAATAAAATATATTAATGAATAATTCAAAATTTAAAACTAAAAATGCAAAACTACAACTAAAAATTAAAAATAAGATTAAAAAATTTGAATTTTAAATTATAATTTTACGCTTTGCATTTTTCATTTTTAATTAAAACGAATCTAAATAAAATGATTCTAAAAAAAACCAATGAACAGAAAAATGAACAGAAATAAAAATAAAAAATACGATGTTATTATTTTTAATATGTCTAGCCATACTGAGTGGATTAAGGGCATTAGTAATAGAAATTTTCATATTATTGATCATTTAAAAAACAATCCTAAAATAAATAGAATCTTGGCTGTTGATTATTTGCCCCATACCTGGAAAAGGTTTTTAAGAAATTTTTATGAAAATATTATTAATACCCCGCCTGGAAAAACTCTTAAAATTAGTCCCTTAACTCGCATCTATCAGCCCGAAGAAAAAATAATTGTTTATTCTACTATTAAAAATAAGATTAATTTAAATAAAACCTTAGAGGAAATTAATCTTTTTGCCCAAAAACAAAATTTTAAAAATATAATTCTTTGGTCTAATTATCCTTTAATCACCAAACATTTTGATTTAATTGAACATCAGGTCTCGGTTTTTGATACTATAGATAATTGGTCTGAACATGCCAGTTATCAAAAATTTAAAAAAGAATTAAAACAAAATTATCAAATCATTAAAGACAAGGCCGATATTATTTTTATTTTAGCCAAAGATTCAAAAAAAATATTTTATCCTCGCAAAGAAAATATCTATCAAATTACTCAAGGAGTAGACTTGGTTCATTACCAAAACAAGAGTAAACTTATAAATAATGACATTGCTCGCTTGCCTCATCCAATTATCGGCTATGTCGGTATTATTCAAGAAAATAGAATAAATTTTCCCTTAATAGAATATTTAGCTCAAAAAAATCCTGACAAATCTTTGGTTTTAATTGGGCCGATTTGGCGCAAAGAGGATGAAGAAAGATTAAAAAAACTACCAAATATTTATTTATTAGGAGCTAAGAGTTATGCCGAAGTACCAAATTATATTCAACAATTTGATGTGGGCATTATTCCCCATTTAGTAAATGAATTTATTAAATATACCTGCCCCATGAAATTATATGAATATATGGCTTGCGGAATTCCCATAGTTACTACTGATACTCCCGGCGTAGAACAATTTGCTGATTATATAAAAATTACCAATGATTTTGAAAAATTTAATGAATTTGTACAGCAAGAATTAAATACTGATTCTGGAGAAAAGAGAAATGAAAAATTACAAATTATTAAAGAACATACCTGGGCAAAAAAAATAGACCAAATGTTAAATTATATAGAAGAAAAATTATGAATTTTGAACTAAAAATAAAACAATTACTAAAAAAAGAGGTCAAATTAGAAAAAATAATTTTGGAAACTCCGCTCAATCCAGAACTAGGGGATTTTAGTTTTCCTTGTTTTCAACTAAGTGAAAAATTGCCAAAGGTCTCGACCGCAGTGGAGAGACAAAAAAATCCATCAGAAATAGCCCAAGAACTAGAGAAAAAAATACCTTCAGCAAATTTTATTAATAAAATAAAGGCCAATGGTCCATATTTAAATTTCTTTATAGATTATAAACTTTGCGCTCCAGAAATTTTAACAAAAATATATAAAGAAAAAGAAAATTATGGAAAACTTAAAATCGGCCAAAATAAAAAAATTGTTTTAGATTATTCAGCTCCTAATATTGCTAAGCCCCTTAGCATCGGTCATCTCAGAAGTACAATTATTGGCCAAGCGCTTTACAATATTTTTAATTTTTTAGGATATAAATCAATTGGCGTAAATCATCTTGGCGATTGGGGGACTCAATTTGGAAAATTAATTTATGCTTACAAAAAATGGGGCAATGAAGCAGAATTAAAAAAAAGCCCCATCAAATATCTATTATCTTTATATATAAAATTTCATGAGGAAGCAGAAAAAGATGAAGCATTAGATGACCAAGCCAGAGAAGAATTTAAAAAATTAGAAAACAAAAATCCGCAAGTGACAAAACTTTGGAAAAAATTTAGCAAGCTAAGTTTAAAAGAGTTTAATAAAGTATATAAAATTTTAAATATAAATATTGATTATAATACCGGTGAATCGTTTTATAATAATAAATTAGAAAAGGCCATACAAAAAGTAAAAGAAAAAATTGCCACTAAAAAATCTCAAGGCGCTTTAATTGTTGACTTGGAAAAATATAAAATGCCTCCGGTATTATTGAAAAAATCTAATGGCACCAGTACTTACCATACTCGTGATTTAGCTACTGCTTTCTATCGACTTAAAAAATTTAAACCAAAAAAACTTTTATATGTAGTTGGTTCTGAACAAAAATTACATTTTGAACAATTATTTAAGGTCTTAGATTTAATGGGCTTAAATAATGATAAATTCATTCATGTTGATTTTGGCTTATTTAAATTTCCAGAAGGTAAAATGTCAACTCGTGAAGGCAAAATTATCTTTTTAGAAGATGTGATAAATAAATCCATCAAACTAGCAACTAAAATTATTAATGAGAAAAATCCTGACCTCGAAAATAAAGCAGACATTGCTAAAAAAGTTGGCGTTGGCTCTTTAATTTTTGGAGATTTAAAAAACGACCGCACTAAAAATATAGAATTTAATTGGGACAGAATTTTATCTTTTGATGGGGAAACCGGAGCTTATTTGCAATATACATATGCTCGTTCCTGTAGTATTATTAAAAAAGCCAAAATTAAAATTAGTCCTAAAATAAATTTTAATGTTATTAAAGAAAAAGAAGAACTTAAACTAATTAAAAGATTAAATTCTTTTTCTGATGCTTTAATTAAAGTTTCAGAAACATATCAACCCTATCATTTAGCTCAATATCTAATTGAGTTGGCTAAAGAGTATAATGAATTTTATAACAATTGTAAAGTAATTAACAAAGACAAAGAAATAATGAAAATGCGCTTATTATTAGTAAGCTCAGTTAAGCAAGTTTTAGCTAATGGTCTTAAGCTTTTAGGAATAGAAGTGGTTGAGGAAATGTAAACCATTAACTTGAAATTTTAAACTAAACAAAAAAGAGTAAAAAAATAATTCACTCTTTTAAAATTTCTGAAATCAATTTCTTCTTTTAAATTTACCTAAATCTCTCAAAAAATCTCGCAAAAACCTTATTGCCTCAGAACAATTATGATAAGAATCTTTTTGTTCTTCTTTTAAATAATTACCTCCTATACCTATTTCTTCTCCAGTACTAACTTTTTCTCCCAACATATCATTTCCTATTTTTTCTAACTTTTCAATGTAATCATTAACCGCTCTTTCAACTTCTGAAACCCCCACAATCTCTTCATTAAGCTTATCAATTAGTTCTTTGGCTGTTAATTCTCCATTTACAATATCATTAAGCCTACCATTAAAAATTTCTTTAATATTATCCTCTGCATGATTAATGGCTTCCATGGCCTCGGCGGGTAGTCCACACATAGTTTTGATTTGATTAATTATTAAATTTATATTATGTTATAATAAATATATAATAAAAAATTAAAAAAGGCAATATAACAATTTAACAATATAACAATATAGCAATGAATTTAGAACCAGTCATTGGATTAGAAATACATGTGCAATTAAAAACAAAATCTAAAATGTTTTGTGGTTGTTCTAATGATGCCGAAAACAAAGAACCCAATACTTTAATTTGTCCAATTTGTACTGGCCATCCTGGTGCTTTGCCAATTTTAAATCAAGAAGTGGTTAATTGTGGTATTAAGTTGGCCTTAGCTTTAAATTTAAAAATAAATAAAAAATCTGTCTTTGAAAGAAAATCGTATTTTTATCCTGATTTACCTAATGGTTATCAAATATCTCAATTTGAACATCCATTATCGACAGAAGGGCATTATGTTTTAAAAACAGGAAAAGAAAAAATCCGAATTGGTATTGAAAGATTACATTTAGAAAACGATGCTGCTAAAAATATTCATCAAGCAGATAATAGCTTAATTGATTTTAACCGCGCTGGCACACCTTTAGCTGAAATTGTCACTAAGCCAGATATTAAAACACCACTTCAAGCTAAAAATTTTCTACAAGATTTAAGAAGAATTTGCCGTTATTTAGAAATTTCTGATGCTGACATGGAAAAAGGACAATTAAGATGTGATGTTAATATTTCGTTAAGACCGCATGGAGATCAAAGCTTATATCCAAAAACTGAAATAAAAAATCTTAACTCTTTTAAGTCAGTAGAGAGGGCCTTAGAATATGAAATTAAAAGACAAAACGAGCTTTGGAATAAAAATAATGCTCCCAAAGAAGAGACCACTCGTGGCTGGAATGATTCCCAGCAAATTACTGAATTACAGAGGTCAAAAGAAATGGCTAATGATTATCGTTATTTTCCAGAACCAGATTTACCTGAATTGATTATAGATAAAAAATTAATTACTAAAATAAAAAATGAAATTCCAGAGCTTCCCAATGCTAAAAATGAAAGATTTATTAAAGAATATGAATTAACTTCACAAGATGCTGAAATTTTAACAGACAATAAAAAGATTAGTGAATATTTTGAAAAAGTGGTCTCTGAATTTAGAGAATGGCTGATATCAGAAGTGGAAAGTACTCGCGAAACCGAAAATGAAATTTGGGAAAATAATAAGAAAAAATCTATAAAATTAATTAAAGGCTGGATTACTTCTGAATTATTTAAATTAATGAATGAATCTGCAATTACAATAGAGGAATTAAAAATAACACCAGAAAATATGGGAGAATTTATTAAGACGATTTATTTATCAAAAGTAAATAGCTCTAATGCTCAAAAAATATTAAAAATCATGTTTGATGAAGGCGGCGACCCCTCCCAAATAATAGAACAAAATGATTTGGGACAAGTCAGTGATAAATCAAAAATGGAAAAACTAGTTGAAAATATTATTAAAAATAATCCTGAACAAGTTGAGCAATATCAAAATGGCAAAGAAAATCTAATTAAATATTTTGTGGGTATGTTAATGAAAAAAACCAATGGCAAGGCTAACCCCAGAATAGGAGAAGAATTATTTAGAGAAAAATTGAAATAAAATTTTTTAAAAATAAAAAGGGCGGATATTGATAATCCGCCTTTTAAATTTAAGTTATGTTCTTATTTTTACCCCATCAATAAGGTATTTTTTTTCACAAAAGCAACACTCCACTTCAATGCCATGATCTCCTTTGTCCACTTTGAAATTAGTATTCACGTCTTCAATATTAGTAATGCAGTTAGGATTAGGGCAAATTATAAAATTATGCACTGAAGCTGGAAGAACTACTTTTCTCTTTTCTACAACTTCTCCCTCCTTAATAATGGAGATGGTGGCATTGGGAGCCACTAAAGCAATAAGATTAGATTCTTGAGAGCTTAGTTCTCGACCCTCAATTTTAATCATGTCTTTCTTTTCTATGGCTTTACTATCTAGATTACAGGCCATAATCCACATATTAAAAAAATTTTCTAATCCCAATATCCGAGATACCTTACCAGCTCTTCCGGCCTGAATATGATCTATGACTGTACCATTTTCCAATGGCTTGACTTGTAGCGCTTTTCTCATTATACACCCCCTAAAAGAGTTTTAATGATGGCTTGACGAACAAATACACCATTCTGAGCTTGCTGAAAATAATATGCGTACTTTGTATCATCAACATCAGTAGACAACTCATCCACTCTCGGAAGAGGATGTAAAACCTTTAAATTAGATTTAACATGAGTAAGCATTTCTTCGCTTAAGCAATAAGAACCCCTAACTTTTTCATAATCTTCTGAAGAAGCAAATCTTTCCTTCTGAATCCTGGTGACATATAAAATGTCTAAATCGTTTAGTAAATTGGGTTTCATGTCTTCGTCGTATTCACCAAAAATTATTTTTCTTTTCTTTAAAAAAGATTGAATATTTTCTGGAATTTTCAAAAAACCTGGAGAAAAAAATTTAAATTCCGGATCAAACAAAGACATGGCTTGAACTAAAGAATGGACTGTGCGACCAAACTTTAAATCACCAGCAATTCCAATTTTTAAATTCTCTAATTTATTTTGAGTCTTCAAGATAGAATAAAGATCTAACAAAGCTTGAGTTGGATGTTGATTAGCTCCATCACCAGCATTTACTACTGGAATTTCTACAATTTCAGATGCATAACGAGCTGCTCCCTCAATCGGACTACGCATAATAATAATGTCAGCATATTGAGCAATGGTCTTCAGGGTATCAGCAAAAATTTCTCCTTTTTTGGTAGAGGTATTATCAACACCACTCATAATAATTGTCTCACCATTCATCCGCTTCATGGCCGTATCAAAAGAAAACATCGTTCGAGTAGAGGGTTCAAAAAAAAGTAAAGCTGCCACTTTTCTTTGCAAATCAACACTGTCTGGATTTTCCTCTATCTGAAAAGCTAATTGTAAGAGATTTAAAATCTCTTTTTTCGATAAATCTTGCATTGAGATTAAATTTTTCATCTCAACCTCCTATATTTGATTTTTAAATTTGCTCAAAAAAAATACCATTATATTTATAGTATTTTTTTTAATTATACAGGGTTTTTAAAAGAAGTCAATTTTTTAAAAATCTCTTTACCAATTTTTCTGCTTCTTGAATATTTTTAACCCAGACAATATCTTTCCTTTTCTTAAACCAGGTTAATTGCCTTTTAGCAAAATGATGGATGTCCTTAGATAAGTTTTGAAATAATTCCTGCTCATTAATTTCTTTTTTTAGGTATTTGGCTATCCAACGATATTCTAACCCAAAATCAGCTAAACGCTTCCAAGAGACCCCATTTTTTCGCAAATTTCGCACCTCTTGAACCATTCCTTGTTTTTCCAAACGATATTTTAACCGCTTATCAATGCATTTATAAATTATATCTTTATCCCAATACTTATTATTAAATTGTGTGGATTTATCCCCACCACCTTTCTTGAGGTGTGGGGATTTATCATGCTTTATACCTAAAATCAAAATGTCTAAATCTGGTTTTTTCTTTTTCATTTTAGTAATAGAATTACCGCTTTTAGCTATTTCAATCGCCCGGATTATTCTTCGCAAATTATTTACATCTATAGTTTTAAAAGCTTTGGGGTCTAATTTCTTCAACTTATTTTGCAATTGTTTTAAAGATAATTTATTCAACTGAGCTCTTAATTTTTTATCTATTTTTATATCTTCTAAAACATAACCATCAATAATTGAATTCAAATACAAACCTGTCCCGCCAACTAAAATTGGTAATTTACCTTGCTGATTTAATTCTTCAATCTTTTCAAAAGCTAATTTTTGCCAATCTTTTAAAGTAATTTGCTCTTTAGGATTAGCAATATCTATCAAATGATAAGAAATGCCTTTGTAATCTCCCAAATCCTTACCAGTCCCAATATCCATTCCTTTATAAACTTGCCGTGAATCAGCTGAAATTATTTCTCCTTTAAACTTCTTAGCTAAATCAACTCCAATTTTTGTTTTTCCACAAGCAGTGGGACCGAGGACTACTACTAATTTATTTCTAACTTTCTCAGCTTCCATACTCCAATTCAAGGCACCAGTAATCTTAACATTAATAAATTTACCCAGCACCTTTTTATCCAAAATGGTGCTGGGTTTACCCAAATCTTCTTTTTGAACATTTTTAACTCTTACCGTCTCATTATTTTTCATTTTAGCCACAGCAATATTACTCTTAACGCTTTGCACTAAAACTCTCTCTGTACTTCCAACAAATTTCTTGTTTTTCTGAGCTGATATTTGAGCAACTGCTTTAGTAACTTCTTCATCCCGAGCTCTTTTTTCTTTTTGAGTAATTTCATCTTCATAAATCTTAGCTGATACTGCACCTGGACGAGGAGAGTAGAGTCCAGTAAAAATTGAAGTAAATTTACATTTTTTCACAGCTCGTAAAGAATCTTGAAAATCTTTTTTAGTTTCCTTTGGAAAACCAAGAATAATATCAGTAGTTAAATTAGCTTCTGGAATATATTTATAAATCTGCTCAACTATCTTATAAAACTGTTTCAGATCATATTTCCGATTCATTAATTTCAAAATTTTGTCACTTCCGGATTGTAATGGTAAATGGATATGCTTGGAAATATTATCATATTTAGCAATAACTTTAATTAATTTTAAATCAAATTTACTTGGATAAGGAGAAAGAAAACTAATCCAAGTATTTGGTTTTAAAATTGCTACTTGTTCTAATAAATCCGCGAAGTCCCGAACTTGCCTGCCCTGTCTTGGACCTCGACTGTGATGGAGAGGAGTTTGTCGAAGGGGTTGATGGGCGAAGTCCCAAGCCTGTCGAGGGGCGAAGTCTTTAATCTTTGATTTCTGATCAGAATTAAGATAAGAATTAACGGTTTGACCTAATAAAATAATTTTTTTAACTTCATCACTCAAATTTTTCACTTCTTTTAATATTTTCTGAACTGAACGATTCACTTCTCGACCGCGAGTATAGGGCACAGCACAATAAGTACAAAATTGATTACAGCCATTGGATATAGGGATTAAGGCCTCAAAACTATTTTCTGCTTTAGAATTTACTTCCAAATATAAATTATTTTCCGGACAATATTGATAATGCTTTTTATGGGCCTCAATTAAGTTTGGCAATTCTTTAATTTTAGTAATATCAATAATAATATCAAACCTATCTTGTAATTTTTTAAAATCAGTAGCCAAAACACAGCCACTTAAAATTTTAATTACCCCTTTCTTTAATTTCTTTTTATGAAAAACTCCGTAAGCTCGATCAATTGCACTTTGACGAACACTACAAGAAAGGATAGCTATAATATCTGCTTTTTCCATTTGTTCTACTTTTTCAAATCCAACTGTATCAAAAACAGTAGCCAATTTCTCTGCATCAGCTTGATTCATCGCACAACCGAAATATCTTAAGTAGTATCTCATAAACTTTTAACTTGAAACTTTTAACTAATTATCAATATAACCTTAAAACCTAAAAAAGTAAATGTATATTATGACATAAAATTAACTTTTACGTATCGACCCGTCGGGTCGGGTCTAATTTGACAAAATTTCCTTAGAGCTCTAGAATTTAAATAATGAAATAAAAAATTTAATAGGAGGTTTAAAATGAACATAATAACAATAATAGGAACGATAATTGGACTCATTTTTGTCTTATATGTGCTTTACTTAATAATACTTCTTGTAGGTGGTCTTGTAGGTGGAATAATAGCTGCTATTATTACATTGGCCGGTGGTGGAGCAACTCACGATGATAGTTTAAGTACACCTGGCCGGTCCTACGAAGATCGTGTGAAACCAAGCTTCGAAGATCGTATGAAAATCAGGGTACGTCATTTAGAGATTATGCAGAAATTCAAACAATGATTTTCCATTCCAAAAAATTTGAAGTCCAAATTAATTCCAAAAACCGTCAGTTATTAATAACACTGACGGCTTTTTTTATTTACTAAAAACTAAAAAAGTAAATATATATTATGACACAAAACTGGATTTTTCGTCACACCCCCGGAGTTGGCAACCCCCAGGGTCGGTTTATTTACAAAAACCACCCCGCGTATAACCAAAGGGTGGCTTTTTTATTTCCTATCCCGTAATTCGTAATTCGTACAGACGCAATGCCTTGCGTCTCTACAATTCTAATTTTCTACTTTTAACAGCTTCTTTAATCTTCTCAATAAACTCATCCTGCTTAATTTCTACTACCTTCTCATTTCCCCGAACTCTTACTGCTAATTTATCTGACTTCATTTCCCTATCACCAATTACTAACATATAAGGCGTTTTTTCTTTAACTGCTTTACGAATTTTATTGCCAACGGTCTCATTAGCATCATCAATTTCAACTCTAATATCATTGAGCTTAAATTCTTCAGCTAATTGCTGACAATATTTAATATGGTCTGAACCAACAGAAATAATCTTAACTTGAATAGGGGAGAGCCATAATGGAAATTCCCCAGCATAATGTTCTATTAAAACTCCAGTAAATCTTTCCAAACTTCCTAATAAAGCGCGATGAATCATAAGTGGTCTTTTTTCTTTGCCCTTATTATCAATATAAATCATATCAAATCTTTCCGGAAGATTAAAATCAAGCTGTATAGTTGAAATCTGCCATTTTCTTCCAATAGCATCGGTAACTTTTATATCAATCTTGGGACCATAGAAAACAGCTTCGCCCTCTTCCACTTCATATTTTAATTTAACATTATCCAATGCTTGTCTAAGACTTTTCTCGGCCAATGCCCAGTCTTTGTCTTCTCCTAAATATTTTTCACCACCGTCTTTATTTCTTGTGGACAAAATAACATCAAATTTTTTAAAGCCAAAAGTTTCAAAAACATATTTAGTTAAATCAATAAGTTTTATTAATTCTTCTCCTAATTGGTCATTAGTGCAAATTACATGAGCGTCATCCTGAGTAAATCCCCTTACTCTTAAAAGCCCGTGTAAAACACCTGATTTTTCATACCTATAAACGGTCCCTAATTCAGCATAGCGAATTGGTAGGTCCCTATAACTTCTCATATGATGCTTGTAAATTTTAATGTGAAAAGGGCAATTCATTGGCTTCACATAATAATCTTCACCATCTATATCCATTGGCGAATACATGCTGTCTTTATAAAAACTAAGATGGCCAGATTGTTCAAATAATTTATATGAAGCTATGTGTGGAGTTTTGACTAATTTATATCCTTTTTTTTGATAAATCCATAAAATAAAATCTTCTATTATTTGTCTTAATAAGGCGCCATTTGGAAGCCATAATGGCAATCCCTGCCCTACTTCTTCATCAAAAATAAATAAATCCAATTCTTTGCCCAATTTTCTATGATCTCTTTTTTCAACTTCAGCTAAATTTTCTAAATACTTATCAAGTTCTTTTTGTTTTTCAAAGGCAATACCATAAATCCTTGTTAACATTTTATTTTTTTCATCGCCTCGCCAATAAGCTCCAGCCAATTTTGTTAACTTAAAAGCAACTGATTTTAATTTCTGAGAATCTTCTACATGAGGACCACGACATAAATCCACAAAATCACCAGTAGTGTAAATAGAAACTGTATCTGTAAAATCTAATTTCTCATTTTCATCCAAAAGAGTGGTACCCTTCTCTTTTAAATCTTTTAATAACTCCAATTTATAATCTTGCTTTTTGGTTTTAAAAATTTTTACTGCTTCATCAATGGCAACCTCTTGTCTGATAAACTTTAAATTTTCTTTAATTAAACTTTTCATTTCCTGCTCAATTTTTACTAAATCTTCTGGGGAGAGAGTAATGTCTTTCAAATCAATATCATAATAAAATCCATCTTGAATAATCGGTCCAATTCCAAATTTGGCCTGCGGGTATAATTTTAAAATTGCCGTAGCCATCAAATGAGCCAACGAATGCCTTTTTATTTCTAATTTATTGTCCATATTTTTATTAGTTATTATTAATAATATATTAATTATATCCCTAAAAAACAAAAAACCCAAGATTAATAATCTCAGGACCCTTAGCAACAGACCTAATTGGCCTGCCGCCCGAAGCTTTAGCGTAGGGCGGTTCCACCTGACTTCCCCAAGTCAGACTTGGGGCTCTCTCAAATTGTCTTTGGCTTAGGATAAAATATCATTCTACTAATAGAATATTGGCTTGGTCGGCCAATCAATCACCTTATCTTTATAATAATACGAATAATAAAAATGTCAACAAGTAATTAATATAACTCTCTAATTCCCTACAACCTAATAAGCTAACCCCCTACAACCCAATAAACTAATTACTAATTATAATCTCAATGTGGTCTGATAATTTTGGTGCTTTTTTAACCCAAAATGGTGAAAAACTAACCCCGACACTATTAATGGCTGGAATTTGATTAAAATAATCAATTATTTCTTGCTGAGTTAATCCTTTAAACCTTTCTTTATTAAAAACTTCTGCTTCGGCACCCTGAATTACTTGAGCTGAAAAACTTACATCTAAACTAGCGCTTTTTTCTGCATTAATATAATTGCTAACTATATAATTCAAAGAGTCATTATCATAATTTATTAAATCTTGAGAATTATTTAATTGATTGGATAAAAAGGTCTGGGCTAAATTTAAAAGCTCATTATGATCAAAAACCACCCCAATTAATTTTAATTTAACTGTATATTCAAAACTTTCTACTTCTGCTCCCAATTTTTCATTTGCTTCAGCTGACATTAATTCAGTCGTAATTGAAAATTCATCAATTTCTTCATTTTCAACTAATAATTCATTAAACTTATTTAAAGCATCTAATTTTAAACTTGATATAATTTCTGCTTGGGCTTTTTCTAAGTCCACTTGTGATAAATCATAAGAAATTATCTTTTTCTTCATCATGGTCGCTTTAGTTTCTCCATAAACATTTTGTCTTTGATATTCGTGTTTAAAGCCCGGTAAATTAAATCTACCCGGCAATTCTCTATATTCTTCTCCAGCTTCCTCGGCGATAACCTCAACTTCTGCCGAGCTTTTAGCTGGAATAATCAAGCTTTCATACATCCTAAATATACTCCCATCAGCTGATTCAAACCTGGTGGTGGGAATTAATACTTGTTCCTCGGATTTATTATTATAAATTGTCATCATTCCAGCATATTTTTCTGCTTGCTCTTCTTGGCCAATAACCTCAAAACTCTGAGTTTTTTCCATAGTTAATTCCAAAATGCGTCCTTGTAAAATTTTAGTTTCTAAATAATTATTGTCTTCCACATTTTCCTTAACCTGAACACTAAAATCAATATTAGCCGATTGACTCTTAACATCAACATAAATTTTCGCTCTAGCCAAAGAAAAATATAATATTAAACCCACTAATAAAATAGCAGCTAAAATAAATATATATACTATTTTTTTATAAGTAAAACTAACTGAATTAATTTTTGTACGCTTTTTTTCCATATCTTTATCTCCTTATCTAATGCTTTTTAGATATAATTTTTTAATTTTATTATCCCTTTAAATTATAGTATAATTCAAATGTTTTCAAAAGGTCAAGTGTCTAATATGCCTTCTATTTTTTTCTTTAAATATGAAGAATTTTTGACTAATAAATTAATTTTTACTTTATTATAAACATCTTCCTGAATGCCAGATTTAATATAAAAATAAACCGCTGACTGACCAGAATTTTCTTTTAAAAGCGCCTTTAAACTCTCAAATTGTTCAGGTGACGGTTTGGTTTCTACTTTAATAATCAATGGTTCTGGTTTATTTTTAGATTTACTTTTGAAATCTTTAATGGTTTTAATTTCTTCTACAATAACCTTAGTTCGTCCTTCTTTAAAATTTAAACGTCCTTCAATAATTATCTTATTATCTTTATATAAAATATCTATAAATTTTTCATAAATTTTAGGAAAAACAACCATTTCTATCCATCCACTACCGTCTTCCAATCCTGCAAAAAGCATTTGCGTTCCATTTTTAGTCAAAACTTTTTGCATAAAACTAATTACTCCGCCTATTTTTATATTTTCATTTTCTTTTAATTGTTTGATGTCACTTATTTTGCTAATTTGGCCGGACAATTCTACCAATAAATCTTTAAAGGGGTGGTCGGTAATATAAAGACCCAGCATCTCTTTTTCCCAGGCCAATTTATCTTCTCTTTCGGCCTCTGAATATTCGTCTAATCTAATAGCAGGTCGGTCATTTTTGTTTAATTTGGAAAAAATACTAGATTGACCATTTAATTTTTCTTTTCTCTGGTGTTTATTAAATTCTAATAATTTATCCATGTTTTTCAAAAGAGCGTTGGGCTCACCAAAATGACTCATTGCCCCGGCCTTAATTAAACTTTCTAAAGATTTTTTATTTAAATCTCTGCTTTTAATTCTAGTTAAAAAATCCTCAATGTTTTGAAAATCTCCATTCTCTTTTCTTTCGGCAATAATTGTTTTAACAATATTGTCTCCCACATTTTTAACAGCATTTAATCCAAATCTAATCTTTTTATTTCCCTTCTTTAAATCTTCTGGCAAAACCGTAAATCTAGAAAAACTCTTATTAATATCTGGTGGTAAAACTTCTATATCCATGTCTTCACATTCTTTTATTTTAAAAGCGATTTTTTCTATATCATCCTGGTCAGAGGTTAAAAGGGCAGCCATAAATTCTGTTGGATAATTGGCTTTGAAATAAGCCGTCTGAAAAGCAATCATGGCATAACAAGTAGCGTGTGATTTATTAAATCCATAACTAGCAAAGGGCTCAATTGCCTTCCAAATCTTTTTAGCAATTCTGGTTGATAAACCATTTTTTGTCATTCCGTCTATAAGCTTATCTTTTTGTTCATCTAATAAGGACTTAATTTTTTTACCAACAGCCTTTCTTAAAATATCTGCCTCTGAATAAGAAAATCCCGCTAATTGTCGGGCAATTTCCATTACTTGTTCCTGATAAATGGCAATACCATAAGTTTCTTCTAAAATTGGTTTTAATCTGGGGTCATCATAAGTAATTTTTCTCCTTCCACGTTTACCATTCACAAAATCAGGTATAAATTGCATTGGACCTGGTCTATAAAGAGCAACCATGGCAATAATATCCTCAAATTTATTGGGCTTTAATTTTTTCAACCATTTTTTCATACCTGCGGACTCTAATTGAAAAACACCAGTTGTTTGTCCGGCTTGTAAAATTTTAAATGTTTTTTTATCTTCTAAATCAACATCTTTTAAATTGACTTTTTGGCTATGAATCTTTTCTATTAAATCAATAACATTTTCCAAAATAGTTAAATTTTTTAAACCCAAAAAATCCATTTTTAATAAACCCAGGTCCTCAATAGAATATAAAGAATATTGAGAAATAATTGTCTGGTCGCTAGAAGAAGCGTATTGAAGGGGCACTGTTTTAACCAAAGGAAGCTTACTAATCACAACTCCACAGGCATGCATAGAATGATGTCTGGCCACTCCTTCTAATTTTTTAGCAAAATCAATTAAACGCTTAGCGTCCTGATCATTTTCATAGGCCTCTTTTAATTCCGGGGAGGTGTGTATGGCTTTTTCCAAAGTAAAAAACATCGGAATCATTTTAGCAATCCGATCACAATAATTATATCCTAAACCCAAAACCCGACCGACATCTCTAATAGCTGCTCGGGCCGCCATAGTTCCAAAGGTTATTATTTGCGAAACATGGTCAGAGCCATATCTTTGTTCAACATATCTAATAATTTCACCTCTCCGAATATCAGAAAAATCTATATCAATATCTGGCATAGAAATTCTTTCTGGATTCAAGAATCTTTCAAAAATTAAATTATATTTCAAAGGATCAATGTCAGTTACATTAATTAAATAAGAAACTAAAGATCCGGCAGCACTTCCCCGACCAGGACCAACAATTATGCCATTATCTTTAGCCCAATTTACAAAATCCTGAACAATTAAAAAATAAGAAGCAAAACCAGTTTTCTCTATTATTCTTAATTCATAATCTAATCTTTTTTGCAGAGCCCGTAAATCTACTGCACAATTTTTATTTTTTAAATCAAAGTAAACTGGATATCTTTTTTTCAAACCAGAATCACAAAGCTTTTCTAAATAAGAATTAGGACTTTCTTCATTGGGTAATGCAAAATGGGGTAAATTAATTTTACCTAATTCAATTTTCAAATTACATATTTCGGAAATCTTAACTGTATTTTCTATGGCCTGCGGAATACTTTTGAAATCTTCTATCATCTTTTCTGGCGGACGAAAAGATAAATCAAAATCTAATAAACTCATTCTATCCTTGTCGTTGATTTTTTTCTTACTTTGCAAACACAATAAAATATCTTGAGCTATGGCATCTTCTGGATGTAAATAATGAACATCATTAGAAGCAACTAATCCAATATTATGCTTTTCAGAAAATTTTATAAATTCTTTATTAACCATTTCTTGGTCTTCGTTGCCGGGATGACACTGTACTTCTAAATAAAAATTATCTGGACCAAATAAATTTTTATACTTCAAAATTAAGGACTCGGCCCCAGTCATATCTCCAGCTAATACTGTTTTAGGTATTTGTCCATTCAAACAAGCTGAAGTAGCAATTAAGCCCTCGTGATACTTTTCTAATAATTCCCAATCTATTCTGGGCTTATAATAAAAACCTTCTAAGTGGGCCAGGGTAGTAAGTTTTAATAAATTTTCATAACCCTGATTATTTTTAGCTATTAAAATTAAATGAAATGATTTAGTGTCTATATTAGATTTTCTATCAGTTCTTTTCCTCCGCGCTAAATAAAACTCAACTCCAATAATTGGCTTAATGTCATTTTTTAAACACTCTTGATAAAATTCTATAACGCCATACATAACCCCATGGTCAGTTAAGCCCAGGGCCGGCATATCATATTTTTTGGCCTCAGCAACAAGCTCAGGTATTTTTGGTAACCCGTCTAATAAACTATAGTGACTATGGTTGTGCAGATGTACAAATTTCATAATTTAAAAAATAATCGTAAAAAATGAGGAAATCCTCATTTTTTTACTATCATAAAAAATACTATAGACTTACTGGGTAATAAATTACGTAACATTCCGCTTAGCGGGATTAGAAATTTAGCTAAAATGTGTAATTACAGTAGTAGATTTATTACACAGTAAGTCTAATAACAAAAAATAAGAATAAGCAAAATAATATTTTATTTTTTATTTTTTGTTTTTCTGATTTTTGAGCTAATTTTTTTTGTTTTAGTTTTATTTTTTAGTTTTTTACCAATCTCTTCAACGGCTGTCTTAACTACAGCTGTGGCTAATTGGATATGCGCCGAAGAATTCTTTAATTTATCTTTGGCTCCATTTATAAATTGATTTAAAGAATCTATGGCTGAATGAACAGATTTAATAGTATCGTGTACTTTCTTTACGCTGGCAATGATATAATAAAAAAACCAACATATAAATACTGTAATGCCAATTATAGAAATTGCTAAAACCAAATTTAAAACATCTTTGGAATTTTCTAACATAATGCTATAAATTAATTATAAACTAAATAAATACATAAGTGTTAAAATTAGACAGGGGTTAATAATATAATTAATCATTAATCAATTTAATAAAAGAAAGGAGAAATAAACCTATGTCTAAG
>Ga0265596_1000088_pt1 | contig 61636 bp, 51 predicted proteins | sample saktaG_FD_190143 | JGI IMG/M metagenome (GOLD analysis project Ga0265596, IMG submission 190143) | Saline water microbial communities from Sakinaw Lake, British Columbia, Canada - sak_2013_06_06_60m | ecosystem: Environmental > Aquatic > Non-marine Saline and Alkaline > Saline ...
CCTGAAAGATGAGCCAAAATTTCTTTGTTCTCATCTAATCTAATCTTAAAAGTAGCGCCGGGTAAAGTTTCAATAACGACGCCTTCTTGAGTAATTGTTTCCTTTAATTGAGGCACTTTTAAATACTAAACAATAAATAATAATTAGTCAAGACTAAGGTTGACTATAATCTCAATCTTTTTTTCCTGAAGAGGTATTTTTTTAACCCAAAAGGGCCAAAAAGTTACTTTAGCTTTTTCGATTTCCGGTTTATTAGCTAAATATTTTCTTACTTCTACCTCGTTTTGCCCGGCTAAATCTTCCTTAAGCGAGACAATATCTATTTGCCAAGACACTTCTTCCTCAATATGTAAATTAAAAGTAACTTCTTCTTCTGCCCAATCAATAATTATTTCTCCATAATTAATCTGCTGGCTTTCTGAAAGAGGTACTTTATTTTCTTCAATTTGAGAAATTAAATTTAAATCAACTAAGCTTTTTAAATCTTCTTCCTGAAAAAACAAGGCCTGAACTGAAGCGCTCATCTCAATATTAAAATTATCAGTTTCCGCTCCCTCCTCAACCGTAGAAATCTTAGTGAGTTTTTCTTTTAATCCTTGTTCAACTATTTTTAAATCAGTGGGAATTTGCTCTTGAAGAGTTTGCTTGACTTCGTTTTGTAATTCTTCGGCCAGACCTTCCTCAGCTTTTTCCAGATCCTCTGCTGAAACGACTTTTACCTTTCCTGTATAACCACCAGTCATCGGACTCTTGGATTTAGCGTAAAAACCAGCATATTTAGCTGTTCCCTTAAAACCAGGAATGACAAAATTAGTCGAACTAACATTGTAATCATCTCCGGGTTGATCAGCTACTACTTCTACTTCGACAGTACTGGCAATAATTTTACCTTCTTCTATGGCAGCTCCCGGAACAACAATGTTTTTTTCTATTCTGAAAATTTTACCCTCGGGTGATTCAAAGCGAGTAGTCGCCACCAAGGCTTGCGGACTGGAACTATATTCATTATAGACAGTCAGCCTTCCCCGCGCTTTTTCATTTAATTCTTTTTCGCCGCTAGCTGGAAATTCTTTACTCATTGTTTTTTCCACCTTAATTTCCTGGAGAGGAAGTTTATTTAAACTTTCATCAATCTGTAAAATATCCTTAGAACCAATAACGACTAAATCAAAACTTACTTTCTCGATTTTAGGAGAAAGAGATATTTTGGTATTTGGTAAGACCAAATAACCGACTAAACCAGCTACCAAGAAAGCTAAGATAATAAAAATAATCAAAAATTTTGGCCATCTCGAATGAGCTCTGGCCTTTCTGCCTTCGGTCTCTTGCCAAACTCTTTCTTTAATAAGCGGCCTGACCTCAATTGGTTTCAATCTGGGAACCGGTCTCATTGACTTTTTCTTTAAAAATCGTTGAGGAAAAAAATCTTCCTTATCTTGTTGTCGAGGACCAACCTGACCGCCCGGCCGAACAATATCAACCATTCTTTTTCTCGGTTCTTTAGAAGACCAGTTCGGCCAGTGAAAACCCTGTTTTTTTTCGCCAGCTCCATAATCTTGACTCACCAAAGAAGATCCCTCTTCTGATTTAAATCCATCTTCAATAAGTTCTTCTTCTAACAAAGCATCGGCCTCTCTTTCTGGCTTGAGTTCTTCAACTAAAAGACCGATCATATCTTCTTTAACTGATTCTTTATTTTTATCCTGTTCTTTTTCTTCCCGAATTAATTCAATGGGAAGATTTTTTTCTCTTTTGACTATAAAACCAACTTTTTCGGCTACTTCAGCTTTGAGGTCGTCAGGTACAAACAAAGTCAGTTCCTTGCCTAAGCTATCTGCCTCTCGCTTGAGTAATCTTAAATTAATTGAATTCTGCCAGATTTGAGCTCCGGCTGGCACAACAAAACTAATCTCTTTACTTTTAGTTTGAGTTAATCGGTCAATCACCGAGATAATTTCTTCATCTGGTTCTAAATAAATGGTCTTCATGACTATTTTATCAAACCCAGCCGTCTAAGCTAAAGATAATTTACTGCAAGCATAGACGGCTGGGTTTGTGATTAAAATTGTCACCCCGCCCTCTAATCTGTAACTTAGCAATAATTAAGTATTGATAAGTATAATCTACTTTTAACCTTATGCCTTACAGTTAAAGCATAGAGGGCGGGGTAAAGGTTTTGTTATCAGTCGCCTAAGGCGACTGGACAAAGCCCTTTAACGCATCATCCGGACGATGCGGCGAAGAATAGAAGGGAGAGTTTTTTCTCCACTGGTGGCTATTTCTAAAGTCAAATTAGCTAAAGCCAAGGGGGTGATACTTTCCGGTCCTTCTAAAAGACCGGTTTGGTCAACCATATTAGTAATCTGTCCTGAGTGAATAAAACGAACTTTCGGCTTCTGACTAAAAGGAAATTTATCCAGCCACTCACCCTGAATAGATTCTCTGCTTAAAATATTTTTAATGCCGGGCAATAAGCTGCCGCCGCCGCAAAGTAAAATTAAAGGAGGAAAAAATTCAGCTTGACTAAATTCTTCTAAAATTAATTCTACACCCTTAGACCAAATCTTAATATCTCTTTCCAGAATCTCCTTGATTTTTCGTTGAACATTATGGCTCAATTGCCGTTGGGCGTGTTTTATTTTAATCGCTTCAGCTTCAGTTGAACCGAGACCCAGCGTTTGGGAAAGACGCTTGGTAAAGGCCTGACCAGCTAAAGCTAAGCTTTTTATGCCTTCGACCCGGCCCTGCCGAATCAAGGCAATATCAGTTGTCCCGCCGCCAACATCAATAAAGAGACCGCCTACTTTTGGCTCAAAACTGGAAGCTTTTGCCAGGGCATAAGGCTCAGCAACAATAGAAAGTAATTCTAAGTTTAATTTAGCGGCAATACTCTCCAAAGCCCGCAATTGAACCATAGGAGCATAAACATTAAAAATACTAAGGAATATCTCCTTTCCCTGAAAACCCAAGGGATTAGTTACCTGATAACCGTCAATGCTAAGCTCATTAACTAAAGCATTAACTAATCTAATTTCAATTTCTGGCTGGCCGGTCTCCCAAGCCAATTGAGAACGAAGCTGGTCAAAGGCCTTCCACTGAATTTTCTGAATAATATTTTTAAGTTCAGCTAAATCAATTTCTTCTTCCGGACTATTCCTTTGGTAAGCAAAATTAGTCGTTAATCCTTTAATAAATTCGCCCGCTACCCCGAGAACTGCCTTGGTTGGTTTTAGGCGAGCCATCTGACTGGCTTGTTCAATTGCTTTCTGACAAGTCAGGGCCACCCCGTCAATATCAGCCACAGCACCCGCCTGCATTTGATTAGGCAGTTGTCGCTGCCGACCTACTCCAACAACTAATCCTTTCTTTTCTTCTTCGTCTTTAAATAAAGAAGTATCTACTTTAAAAATCAAGGCCTTGATAAACTCGGTGCCAATATCCAAAGCTAACAGATAATCCTTTTTAGATTTGCCTTTGCCAATTTGAAAAAAATTCTTCAATCGCCCCATTACTCATATTTTACAATAAATCGGTCCTTTGGGCAAATATTAAGATTCAAGATATATCCCGAATCCTATCTTAATTTATTCCAAAATTGCTTTGATTCGGCGGACGCCAGCAGAACTGGATTGTTCTTTAATAATTTTAAAATGACCGAGTTGGCTGGTCCGTTCCACATGAGGACCAGCGCAGATTTCTTTGGAATAATCGTCTATAGAATAAACCTTGACTTTATGACCGTACTTGGATTCAAAAATGCCCATAGCGCCTTGTTTTTTGGCTTCATCCAAGCTCATTTCTTCGCATTTAACCGGTAAATCCTTTTTAATAACTTCGTTAACTAATCTTTCCACTTCCTGTTTTTGTTCATCAGTCATTTTCTCTGGATAGGAAAAATCAAAACGCAGACGTTCAGCTGTAATATTGCTCCCTTTTTGGATAACATGCTCGCCTAAAACCTTTCGCAAAGCAGCTAATAAAAGATGAGCCGCCGTATGAAGCTTTTTAGTTTCTTCAGAAGTATCTGCCAATCCGCTCTTGAATTTCCCAGCCGCCGCGGTCCTTGATTTTTCTTGATGCTTTTTCATTTCTTGGTTAAATTCTTCTCTATCAACATCGATTCCTCTCTCTTTAGCTATTTCCTCAGTCATTTCAATCGGAAAGCCATCAGTTTGATATAAATCAAAAGCAACTCTTCCTGGTAATTTTTCGTAAAATAATTTTTTATTTAAAAAAACTTTAATTGTCTCATTGATTTTTTTTAGCCCTTTTTCCAACGTCTTTTTAAATTTCGCTTCTTCTTCGTCTAAATTGTTTAAAATAAATTCTTTGTTTCTTACCAGTTCCGGATAAACCCCCTCATAATCTCCAATGACCACACTGGCTATTTCCTTAGTCCATAAATCATTTTTAATTTCGAGTTGGCGTCCGTATCTGATTGCCCGCCTGATTAGCCGACGCACCACATATCCCTGGTCAAGATTTGAAGGAATCATATCTTTATCATCGCCCATAATAAAGGTGGCGGCTTTAATATGGTCAGCAATAATTCTCATTGCTCTAGTAATTTCTTCTGATTCCTCATATTTCTTTCCTGACAATTCTTCAATTTTCTTAATCTGATTAATAAACAACTCTGTTTTGTAATCATCGTCTAGCCCGTTTAAAACAGATAAAGTTCGTTCCAGGCCCATGCCAGTATCAACATTTTTCTGTTTCAAAGGTTCATAACTACCCTCTTTAGTCTTATTATACTCCATAAAAACATCATTCCAGATTTCCACCCAGCGCGCATCTTTAGGGTCAAATTCTTTGGGCGCCGGGTTTCTGTCATCATTCCAATAAAACATTTCTGTATCAGGACCGCAGGGCCCGGTTTGTCCGGCCGGATCCCACCAATTATTCTCCTTACCCAATTTGGCAATTCTTAATTCAGGAATGCCAATGTTTTTCCAGATATCAATTGACTCTTTGTCTAAAGGAGCGTCCTTATCTCCTTTGAAAACAGAAACAGCCAGGCGTTCAATGGGAATATTCAGATGCTCGGTTAAAAATTCAATACTCCATTCAATCGCCTCTTTTTTAAAATATTCGCCTAAAGACCAATTACCGAGCATTTCAAAAAAAGTGTGATGATAAGCATCACCAACTTCATCAATATCTATTGTCCGAATACATTTTTGAACACTGGCCAATTTTTTCCCTTGAGGGTGTTTTTCCCCCATTAGATATGGGACCAAAGGATGCATGCCCGCAGAAATAAAGAGAGTGGTTGGGTCATTTTCCGGAATTAAAGAAGCACTAGGCAAGACAGTGTGGTCTTTGGACTTAAAAAAGTCCAGAAATTTTTGACGGATTTCTTGAGAAGTCATGTCTATATGATACCCTGATTGCCTTTGCCTGACAATACTCGACAAACAGGACGGGGACAGTCCCCTTACATGTCCCTTTAAAATCTGGGGATAAGTTCTATTGACTAATTTTAAGGAATATGATAAATTTACAGCAGTTCTTTGGCTATGACAGAAGGATGTCTTCTGTCCCCTAGCTATTGGAATCTCTTTGATAAGGAGGAGGTTCTTATGGAAAATTTTTCCTACCATGGCACGGCTGATACCCGTGCGTCTCCCCAGGCCGATCGCCCTCGTCATCGCAGCTATGCAAACAGGGGCCGGCTCATCGCCGCAGAGGTAGGGCATTCCGCCAGATAATCCGACTTGATAAAGGAAAAACTGGGGAAAAGCCCTCAAAAAATGGAAGAGAAGGAAATAGAACCCTTCTCTTCCATCCAAATTTAAAAAAAGGATTTTAAAAAAATCCTTAAACACGAAACAAGGTCAAAATAGGCCTTTTTTTATTTATTCATTTATAAAATAGGATCTTCTATTTTTATTCCTCAGGAGATTTAACAAAACCATTATAGAACCAGGCAACAATCCAACCGCAAATAAAACCATTAACAAATCCGTAAATCAGGCCAATAATTGCTCCTAAATAACTGATTGAATAACCAAAATAAAACTGCTGAAGAAGAGCTAAGGTATTGCCGCCGCCTCGCCAGATTACCCAAAGAGTTGCTATTAAAATAGTTAAACCCCAAATAATACCCGTAGTAAAAGCCAGCGCTTTTTTATCTAATTTCACTTTTTATCACCTCCCTTCTTTTATGATTTTTTATTTTTTTCTTTATCTGCAGCAGCTAAAGATTCCTCAATGGTTTTTCTTAATCCTTCTAAATCAACTTGTTTTCGTTTTTTTTCTATTCTAAAAGAAACTGGTTCTTTTTTCGCTGCCTCAGCTAAAGAAATTTCTTTTCCTTTTGGCTCAATTATTTTTGGTTCGCCCGCCACAATTTTTGCCGAAGGTGAAATTTGGGTAGGTGAACTTTTTTGAACGAACGACTGATTAATTGAATCTTTTTGACTTCGTAAAACAGCTTCGGGCATCTTACGGAATTGACCCGTAGAGGTCTTCTTTCTAATTTTCTCCAAACATTCAGGACAATAAACCGGCCTAACCCCATCAGGTTTAAAACTAACCTGAATTTTTTTATTGCATTCTGAACAAACTGCTTCAAATAATGGCCGATTGATTTTCTCCTTGGCCTCTTTTTCCTTTTCAATAACTCCACTCCATTTGGCAATTTTGTCCTCTATTTCTTGCCGGTTACTGGCATAACGTTCACGGGAACTCTTAATAATTTTTTCCCGATAGCTTTCGTCTTGCTTGTCAAAGGGAGCTAAGGTAGCCGCGGAAAAAGGACGGGAAGCCACCCCGTCAATCATTAACTTCAAATAGATCTGAGCAAAACTTAAATTAACCAAATCTTGAACACCAAACTCAGGAACGAATTCTTTTTCTAAATATTCAGCGTCTTGGGCGCCAACCCGAAAACTAATCATCGTTCCCACATTACCAAAAACAGCATCTCTGACTATTTCCTCCATTTGGGTAATATATTGATGAGCCAAGATTAAATCAAGACGGTATTTTCTGGCTTCTGATAAAATATTAGCAAAGGCCTCAGTGGCAAAGTTCTGGAACTCATCAACATAAAGATAAAAATCTTTTCGTTCTTCCTCAGGAATATCCACTCGGGACATCGCTGCTAACTGCAAACGGGTAATCAACATAGCCCCTAAAAGAGCTGAAGTATCCTCGCCAATCAAACCCTTGGAAAGATTCATAATCAGAATTTTCTCATCGTCCATAGCTTTTCTAATATCAATAGCTGATCTGGTCTGACCAACAATATTTCTGATTAAAGGATTAGTTAAAAATTGACCAACTTTATTTTGAATTGGCGCAACTGCTTCTACTTCAAAACTGCCGCGGTATTTAGAAAACTCATCAACCCAAAAACTTTTGACCACTGGGTCTTGAATTTTATCAACTACTTTCTGGCGATAATCTCTGTCAGTCAACATCCGCATAATCCCCAATAAGGTTGCTCCAGGATACTCCAATAAAGCCAAAATAGCATTACGCAAAACATATTCTAAACGCGGTCCCCAAGTCTCGGCCCAAATTTTCTTAAAAACACCAACCAGACCAGAGGCAACCAAATGGCGGTGTTCAGGGTCAACTCTCTCAATAGCATTAAAGGCAATCGGATAATCCAGGTCAGCTGGATTGAAATAAATAACATCGTTTATTCTTTGGGAGGGAACAAAATCCAGCATTTTCTCAGCGAATTCTCCGTGTGGATCAACTATACCGACTCCCCGACCTGCCTGAATATCCTGGATAGCCATATTTTCCAGCATAGTTGTTTTGCCCATGCCAGTTTTACCAACAACATATAAATGTTTCCGCCGGTCATCAATTTTAATACCAAACTGGCGGCGTTGGTTACGGAAATTAGTTTCAGCAAAAAGATTAATATCGTTCATATAAAGAAAGGGTAGCCCTTAACATTATCCAATCGGCAAACCGGTAGGCGGTTCGCCTTTTTTAGATTCTACTTTAGGTGTTAAAGGCGCCTTGACCATCAGGCCAGGATAATGATAAATAGTGGCTAATTCTTCTATATTAAAAACAAAGGGCTGGCTTCTGATAAAAAACCATTTGAGGATAGGTAAACGTTCAAAGAAAAATAACTTGAGATATTTAATCACCTTTGAATGTTGAACAAAATCTCTCTTTTGGTAAGCAGCTAATATTTTCCTTTTTCGGTAAACTTCGCGAGGTTTTTTTAATTGAACCTGGTAATCAATCTTGGTACTTAATTTGCTATTAGGTCTAAAACCATTAAGATGTTGGGTATTAAATTGCTTAAAACAACCAATTACTGCCGACACATTAGGCTTGGCAAAAACAGCTGTTTGAGCTAAATAAATAAACCTAATAATCACCTCGAAGCCAATTTTGGAAATATTTTCTTCAAGAGCGGTAATAACATCCTTTTCTGTTTTAGTCATCCAATCCAAAGGATTAATTTCTCTTTCTTCTTTTTTTTCTTTATCAACTGGACCAGCTAAGAGTAAATTAATTTGCTGCTTAGTGGTGTCTTTCCAGGCAATAACTTCTTTTTTAACATCACCCGGCGCTTTTTTTATGGCTCGACCAATTAATTTATCTCTTAGTTTCTCACCGTCTTTCTGCCAATTATCATCAACTGGCCGAATTAATGTTTGAATCCAAATCTGCTCTCCATCATTTATTTTACTCATTACTTCTAATAAGGAAGAGATGGGGTCAATTCGCTGTTCTTCCATAAGAAGACCTCTTTCAAAGGTCTCATAAGTCCGAATAGGATAGGCGTCTTCTTTGTTCAAAATTAACTCTGTTCCCCATAAGTCATAATCTTGATTAGGAATATCAGCCGGGACTGATTGAACATAATCATTAACCTGATTAATTTCTGCTTCTGGATACTGACCATAAATTTGGGCCTCAATTAAATTTCGATATATGGCCAGTGTCCGAACAAAAAAATGAATTTCACCATTCTGACTGACTAATTCCAAACTAAACCATTCCTGAACCTGACCTTCTAAATTTCTTTCTTTCCAGTTAGGCGTCCTTTGACAACCGTGCAAACCAGCAAAAAATTGTTCCATAGCTCGCGGCGTTTTCTTTATCTCGGCTGGCGGCTTAATTTCCAAGAGAACCCAATCTATATTCTTAATAAATTTCTGCCTGATATTTTTCAACCATAAACCTTTAACCAAGAAAAAAAGAATTAAAGGTAAATAAATCCACCAAAGAGATAATAAAAACCCTCCTAAATAATAAAGGCCAACTATAAAAGTAAAGATAACCGTTAAAGGGCTAGGCATAATAAAATAACAGCGAAGTTATCAATTTTATACTCTGCGCAAGTTGTATTTACCCTCCTCATTTCTAATAAAATATTCTCGATTTTGAAGATTAATCAGGACAGTGTTCTTTTTAACTAACCGAGTTTTTAAAACTCGAGCTAAAACTTCCTCTTTAGATAAAGGACCATTTTCTTTCAATACTTGGACAACTACTTGCCGGACAGTCCCCGGCTGATAGCCCCATTCTCTTAAGGCATAAGTCCCCCGACCAACTAAAACAAAACGATCGTCTTTAATTAATTCATTATGAACAGTTTGAGGGCGAGCTAAATTAGTATTAAAATTACTTTGATTAATTAACTGAGCTGCTTCTCTAAAATGCAGAGGATGATTTTGTTCTTTGAAAATAATAAAAGCCTTATCTCTAACGCCGCGCGGATTAACCTGCGGCCATTTGCTTAAACCGAAATGACCAAAATTATCCCGGTCAATCTGCTTGGCAGCATCTAAATAAGAAAACAAAACTCTTTTCGGTAAAAGAGCGCCTGCTTCTTTAAAATAATTTAAAACATAATTTAAGGGAACTGGTTTTTCCTGTTCTTCTAAGTTTTTGACTAAGTTAGTAATAAAAGAATTTGTTTTATTAAAACTATCCGGAGAATTAGTCCAAAGAGAATAAAATTTATCCGATTCAACAAAACGTTGATAAGGTCGACCTAAAGTTAAAATAAAGAAAAGACCGCCCCGCCTGGGATGAAGATGTTCTTGATTGGTTAAAGAATAAAGCAATCTTTCTTCTTTGACCAAACCACCTTCTTGATTGAGAAAATTATCAATCAACTGAAAAGCTGGCTTAAATAAATTCATCGGAGCTGGTTTTCTGAAATCAGAAAAAGCGGCTTCCTCCACTTGACGAACCCGCTCTCGCGTAATGCCATATTTTTGGCCAATTGCTTCCAGGGTTTGCCGCTGACCATCTTGTAAACCAAAACGCAAATTAATAATTTCTCGTGTCCGCTGATTGGCAACATTTTTAACTGCTTGGAAAACCAATTGCTCATATTTTAATGAGGATGGAATTTTGCTCATATTTTTATAAGATATTAGTTTTAATCTAACACATTATTTAATAGACGTCAATACTATTTCTTTTGCCATTTCTGCCAGACAACGATTAAAGAGCTAGTCACGAAAATAGAAGAATAAGTACCAATAATTATGCCAATAATTAAAGCTAAGGCAAAATATTTAATACTTTGGCCGCCTAATAAAAAGATGGCTAGAAGAACAAAAAGAGTGGTCAGGGCAGTATTAAGACAACGTGTCACGCTTTGCTCAATGCTTTGATTAATTGTCTCTTCAAAATCAGTCCAATGAGACCGCAAAAGATTTTCCCGTGACCGGTCGAAAATAACAATGCTATTATTCACCGAATAACCAAGAATGGTCAAAAAAGCGGCTACTAAAGGCAGTCCTATCTCTATATTCCAATAATGACCAAGTGCTGAAAAAAAACCAAGGGTAATTAGAATATCATGAAATAAAGCGATGATGGCGACTAAACCATACTGCCAGGAAGCAACTGGTTTAGAAATTTTACGAAAAGCCCAGGCGATATAGAGAATAATCGCGGCCATGGCTAAAATAATTGCCCAGGAAGCTTTTCTTTTTAATTCTTGGCCGATTAAGGGACCAACTGATTCAAATCTTTTTTCAGTAATAATTTGGGAGATTGACTCCTCTGATGAGTTAAGCTTCCTTAACTCTGCCAAAATCATCTGGTGAGTTTCTTCGTCAATGTCTTTTAAACGCAAAATCAATCCCTTTTGACCGGTTGATTGAAGAATAATCTGGTCTAATTCTAAATCAGCTAACCCTTCCTGAATTTGCTGATTACTTGGCCGTTCTTCCAAAAATTCTACTTCCATTAAAGTACCGCCACTAAAATCAATACCTAACTTTAACCCCCAAAGCAATAAACTAACTAAGCTGGCTAAAACCAGTATAAGCGAAATAGAGAAATAGATTTTGCGATGAGAAATAATTTGCATAAACTTATTATCTCCAAATTCTTTGCCAATTTTCCAACCTCCCCCCAATAAACCACCTTAAAAAACTTCTGGTCACAATAATAGCTGAAAACATGCTGACTAAAACACCGATGCCTAAAGTCAAAGCAAAGCCCTTAACTAAGCCGGTGGCGAAAATAAATAAAATTAAACAAGTAATTATGGTGGAGATATTGCCGTCACGAATGGCTGGCCAAGCCCGGCGAAAACCCTCCTCAATACTTCCCCCAAAACTTTTACCTGATTTAAGTTCTTCCTTGAGCCGTTCAAAAATAAGCACATTAGCATCAACGGCCATACCTATAGATAAAATAAATCCAGCAATACCGGCTAAAGTTAAGGTAACCGGAATTAATTTAAAAATAGCTAAAACCAAAACAATATAAATTAAAAGAGATAAACTAGCCAGCAAGCCGGGCAAACGATAGTAAAGGATAATAAAAAGCAAAACAGCCAAAAAGCCCCAAAGAGCGGCTCGTAAGGACTGTTCCAAGGAAAGATGACCCAAACTGGCGCCAACGGTCTGTTGATTAATTAAACTTATCGGCACCGGCAAAGCGCCGGCATTAAGACGCTGGACCAGTTCCTTGGCTTCGGTTAAAGAAAAATCACCAGTAATTTGAGCGTTGCCGCCAGAGATTACCCCCTGAACTACTGGCGCGCTAATGGGAACGCCATCTAAATAAATTGCTAAATGCTTACTAACGTTTTTTCTGGTTAATTCTTCAAAGATCTTACCGCCCTCATCATCAAACTGAAGATTAACCTGCGACTGATAGGTCTGTTGGTCAAAGCCCAATTGGGCTCCTTCAAGATAACGGCCAGTTAATTGAGTCGGTGTAAAAAATGGATCCTTAAGTAATAAGTTTTCTTCCTCAGGAGTAATAGTTATCCCCTGTTTTAATTTCTCTTCAATCTCTTTTTGTTCAGCTAAAATACTTTCTTTTTCAATGGCTGGTCTTTCTTCTCTGAAATCCAAAGCGGGTGTCTGGCCAATCATGGCAATAGCCTGACTAACATCTTTAACCCCAGCTAATTCAACAATCAAACGATAATGCGAGCCAACTTTATTAACCTGGACAACCGGCTCGGCTACGCCAAAAAGATTAACCCGCCGTTCAATGACATCACGCACCCCTTGCATGGAATCCGTGTAATCGTCTAACTTAATATTGGATAAATCCGCCTGATAGACTAAATGGGTACCACCTTGTAAATCAAGTCCCAATTTGAAAGGCAATTTATAAAAATTGGGCAGTAAAGTTAGGCCTGCCCGTTGATTAATCCAATCAACTCCTTTATCCCAAATAATTGGATAATTTAAAAAAGCCGCCAACAAAGCAACGACAAAAATAATAAAAATAGTCCAGGGGACTTTTTTGTTTTTTCTTCTAAAGGCAGCCTGTCCGCCCTTTGACAGAGACCCGTCTCTAAGGGGCCTTTTCTCGCTGACTCCTTTGGTGAAGATTCCCATTAACTTTAATCTACCTTGTTTTCTTTTTTTTGTCAAAATTTTCGCAAAGACAAATCAAAAAAGTTGAGAGTGTCACTCCCAACTTTCATCTTTCCTCAATTCCTCAATAATATTCTCTGGAATAGGAATTGGTTCGCCCTTAGGACTAATCCCGGGATAGCGCCAAGCCGAAATCATTTTCTTTTTTCGGCCAATCTGCTGGTACATCAGCCAAATTTCGCTTGGCCTTTTTGTGCCAGCTGGCTGCATTAAAGCAACGGTCCGTGGAGCAATTCCATTTTCCTGCCGGGCTGGGCTTTTCAAAATCCGGCGCAGCCGCCCCTCAGCCAATCCATAATAACGCATCTTTTCCTTAACATGCTTAGTCCAATAAATCTCTTTACTATTTTTCGGCTCCTTAAAAAACATTATCTAATTATCGGATGAGTTAATATTTGAATGATTTTTCTTTTGAGCTGGCCTGTTTGGGTTTGGCCATAAGTAAAATGATGGATAATTGGCATTTTCTTTTCGTATCGATGACTAATTGCTTTATCCTGGCCTAAATAAAAACCAACATGCTTATGAATTGTCCCATTAGGAAATTCTTTCTCCTGCCAAACCAAAACATTACCAGGTTTTAGTTTTCTAGTCGGTTGCCAACCGCTTTTAAGTATATCCTCAATGGTACTTTTAACCGTGGCATGCGGCTGGGAAATTAAATCAAAGATTTTCAGAATTGAAGAAACATAATAAGCGCAAGAAAGTTCGCCATTTTTAAGAATATCCTTCTTTTGCTTATTTTCTAAAACATAAAGATGCCGGAACATCTGACTACCTTGACTGGCTTTAATCATTCCTAAGTAGTTTTGGTAACTAAAAATCTTAAGTTTTTTTTTCATATTGATAAATTGATTAATCAGTGATAATCTATCAATATAGTTCTTTAGAAAGGAGGGATAAATTTGAAAAAAAGCTTAAAACAGGAAGAAATAGAAAACCAATTTCAGGTATCGCAATTCTGGAAAATAATAATTAGCTCTTGGGTGGCTAAACAATTCGAGAAAGGACTATCGCTTCGCCAAATTGGCCAAAAGTTTATTGTCCATTGCCGCAGAGCAAAGATACCGATTAAAGAGATAAGACAGATGACGCCCTATCTGAGAATGGCTGCCCGAAAGGAAAGAGAGATTGGAGACCACTAAACGGTGGTCTCTTTTTTATTACCGGCCATATTTGGGATAGCAGCATTTTTTATATTTCTTGCCGCTACCACAAGGACAGGGATCATTACGGCCGAGTTTTTTACCTGATGACGATTTACCAATAGTAGCTGACCCGGCTGGTTGACTAGCAATGTTTCCAGCTGGCGCCAAAGCTATTTTATAAATAGTATTAACCACAGTTGATTGAATGGAAGTTAATAATCTCTGGAATAAGCGCATGCCTTCGTTCTTATACTCAACTAGGGGGTCTTTTTGACCATAGGCACGCAAGCGGACGCTGTCCCGTAAATGGTCCATATTATCTAAATGGTCCATCCAAAGCGTATCAATACTGCGCAAGGAAACAAATTTTTCTATTTGGCGCATATTCTTGGTCTCTAATTCTTTTTCTTTTTGTTGATAGGTCTCTTCAGCTAATTTAATTAAATACTGATTAATTTCTTCCGGATCTTCAAAATTCTTTAAGGTTTCCAGAAAATTATTCGGTACGGGAAAAATGCTTTTAACTATTTCGCTTATTTCTTTATAATTTGTCTCTCCGTCTTGACTGTGAAATTGAACGAGCTTTTTAATTTCTTCTCTAATTATTTCCAGAATATCTGCTTTAAGACTCTTTTTAGTTAAAATTTCTTTTCTTTTCTGGTAAATCACTTCTCTTTGCTTGTTCATGACATCATCATAATCTAAAACATGTTTTCTAGTATCAAAATTATAACCTTCAATTTTTGCCTGAGCTGATTCAATGGCCTTGGAAATTAATTTGTTTTCAATGGGCTGGTCTTCCGGCACTTTTAACATTTCCATCATTGACTTAACTCGCTCCCCGCCAAAAATGCGCATTAAATCATCTTCTAAGGAAACAAAAAACTGACTTGAGCCCGGGTCACCCTGTCGGCCAGCCCGGCCGCGCAGCTGATTATCAATCCGCCGCGCTTCGTGTCTTTCCGTACCAATAACATGGAGACCGCCTAATTTAACTATCTCATCATGATATTGCCGCCAAGTAGGCAGGCAAGCAGAGGCATCTTTCAGCGGCCTAGAATCGTGAGCGGGCATGGTTCCGCCGGAGGCGGAGAGCGAGCGATTCTCGGCAGCAAAATTCCTCGCTTGTTTGCCCTTTTGCGTAGCTGAAAGATGTCCTTGCTCGCCTGCCCATTCTTCTGGCCGGCCGCCTAAAATTATATCCACGCCCCGGCCAGCCATATTGGTAGCGACAGTGACCGCCCCTTTTTGACCAGCTTGAGTAATAATCTTGGCCTCTTGTTCATGATGTTTAGCATTAAGAAGCTGATGAGGGACGCCTTCCTTTTTAAGATAGGCGGACAGCAACTCATTTTTCTCAATAGAAACTGTACCAACCAAAACTGGTTGACCTTTTTGATGACGGTTTTTTATTTCTCTAACAATGGCTTGGAATTTACCTTGAGCGGTTCTGTAAATACTGTCTGGTAACTTCTGACGAATCATCGGCTTATTAGTCGGCACGACGACTACTTCTAATTCATAGACTTCGTGAAATTCCTCGGCTGAAGTAAGGGCTGTGCCGGTCATCCCAGCTAACTTAGGATAGCGGCGAAAATAATTTTGAAAAGTGATAGAAGCTAAAGTCCGACTCTCCTGTTGAACTTGAACTTTTTCTTTAGCTTCTAATGCCTGGTGCAAACCTTCAGAATAACGACGACCAGGCATCAAGCGACCAGTAAAATCATCAACGATAATCACCTGTCCATCTTTGACCACATAATCTCTATCTTTTTTAAATAGCGCTTGAGCCCGCAAGGCCTGTTCTAAATGATGAACATAGCGAATACCGCCTTCTTGATAGATATTATCCAAATCCAATATCTTTTCTACTCTGGCAATACCTTCTTCGGTTAAAGTAGCGGCTCGCACTTTTTCGTCAATATTGTAATCAATATTCTCTTTGAGTTGAGGAATAATTCGGCTAAATTGCTCATAGAGTTTAGTTGATTCCGCATCAGGCATGGAAATAATTAAAGGGGTTCTCGCTTCGTCAATTAAAATGCTATCCACTTCATCAATAATAGCCAGATAAGGTTCCCGCTGAACCATCATTTCTAAGGTAGGAGCCATATTATCCCGCAAATAATCAAAACCAAATTCATTATTAGTCCCGTAAGTAATATCAGCTTGATAGGCCTCTTGGCGAGAAGCTTCTTTAAGGTTTTCCATTTCCACGGTAACCTCATTTTTGTCAGCGGCTGTTTGAGGGTCAAAAAGATAGGCCTTTTCATGATTGAGACAGGCACAAGAAAGCCCTAAGAGTTTATAAGTTGGTCCCATCCAGTTAGTATCGCGCCGGGCTAAATAATCATTAACCGTAACAATATGGATTCCTTGACCAGTTAAAGCATTTAAATAAATAGCTAAAGTAGCCGCCAAAGTTTTTCCCTCACCAGTTTTCATTTCAGCAATCTGGCCTTGATGAAGAACGATACCGCCAATTAACTGAACATCAAAATGACGCTGGTCTAAAGTTCGCTTAGCTGCTTCGCGAACCAAAGCAAATGCCTCAGGCAATATCTCATCAAGAATTTTAGAAACGTCACTCTCCACAGGAAGAACTTTAGGAGTATTACTCTCATCAGGAATGACACTCTCTTTTATTTTTTCTTTTATTCTTTTCTTAAACTCTTTTGTCTTTTCTTTTAATTGCTCATTAGAAAAATGCTCAAACTGTGACTCGAGTTGATTAATTTGGTCAACTATTAATTGAAGTTTTTCTATTTTCCGTTGATTAGCATCACCTAAAAATTTATCTAAAAAAGACATGTAAAAAATTTTGTCATTGCGAGAAGAAGCAAAGCGAATTAGAGATCCCTCGCTTCGCTCGGGACAGGCTCCGCAATCTCGTAGATTAACGAGATTACCACACTCGCCTAACGGCTCGCTCGCAATGACGAAAACAAAAAAGCAGTTAAAACTGCTTTTACTTTAAAACAAAATCACCAAAAAATCAAATACGGGTTAAGAAAAACATCCTAAATAAATCCTCAAAATATTGAAAAGTTACTTAGAACTAATTAATCTTTTTTAAGTCCGTTTATTAACAAACAGACCTGTCTGCCGCCTGCCTGTCAACAGACAGGTCTATTAGGAAAGAAGAACTATTTCTTTTTTCTCCTCCGAGTTGTTTTCTTCTTCGTTGTCTTTTTCTTCTTAGGAACAGCCTTCTTTCTCTTAGCTGCTTTTTTTCTTTTAACCATTTTTTTGAAACTATTTAATTTTAGACTTTAGAAAATGAAACAGGTAAACTCGACCTCCATTTTACCTATCGAAAGAACAAAAAATCATTTTCTAATTTAATTATACTTTGTTTGTCAACATTTGTAATGTGGATAAGTTCCGTTTTTATCCAAAACTTGTTTTGGTAATAAAAATGAGAACCCCGCCCTCTATGCTTTAAATTTAAGGCATAAAGTCAAAGGGTAAATTGTCTTTATCAATATCAATAATCTTTATTATTAACAAGTTAGAGCTTAGAGGGCGGGGTAAGGTTTGCTTACTAAATTTCCTTCAGAAATTTAGAACAAGTCCTTATTTTCTTTTAATAATTTTTCCTGTTTTGGAAGCGCGAAAGCGAGCTAAAGGACTAAGCCGCCAAAATTTTTTCCAAGAACGGGCGCCCCGGACAAAGACAGTTGCTTGTTTATCTTTATATTTTCTTATCTCTCTAGCTAATTCATCTTTAACTAAATCAATAGCGGCCATTAAAGATTCTTCTGTTTTTTCGGCCCGGAAAAGCTGACCGTTAATGCTTAAATTTATTTCGGCTCTAAAAATATCCCCTTGCCGCTGACCACGGGTAATTTTACCTATCTCAACTCGGGCTTCAATTAATTCGGGATTAAATTTTTTTAAAAATTTTTCTAAACCGCCAATTTTCTCTTCAATATATTGGTTAATACTCGGCGAAAGTTTTATATTGGTTCCTTTAGTAATTATTTTCATAAGAATATTTTAACATTAAAACCCCAAATAATCAATTTCTTCTTCTAAATTTATTTTAAAATTTTTGTTAACTGATTTTTTTATTAATTGAATTAATTTTCTTACATCTTTGGCTTGGGCATTACCTAAGTTGATAATAAAGTTAGCGTGCTTCTGAGAAATCATTGCTTGACCAATTTGTTTTCCTTTTAAACCGCACTCTTCAATTAATTGGCCGGCAAATCGACCAGCCGGATTTTTAAAAACACAACCGGCTGATGGGTAATCTAGTGGCTGGCTATCTTTTCTTTTTTTAAAATATTCTTTAATTAATCGCTGACTCTTTTTCTTATCTCCTTTTTTTAAGACCAATTCAACCGAAAGAATAATTTTATCTATTTTTTTTATTTTTTTAACTATTTTTGAAATATTTTGACCAAAAGCGCTGGCTTGACATTTAACTGCTCCACCAATCGTCCCGGGAATATTGATGGCCCATTCTAAACCAGTTAAACCGGCTTGGCTGGAGACCTTAACTAAATCACTTAGTTTTACTCCGGCCTCGGCAATAATTTTATTATTGTTTATTATTAATTGTTTACTCTCTGCAGCTATAACCAATCCAGCGAATCCTTTATCACTAACTAAAAGATTACTGCCGCCGCCTAAAATAAAAAAAGGCAGCTTTTTCTCTTGAGCAAATTCAACTGCCTTAATTAAATCTTGAGTATTTTTGGCCACAAAAAAATATTTAGCCGGCCCACCAATTTTGAAAGTGGTATATTCAGCTAAAGGAATATTTTTTTGAATTTTAAATCTATTTATTCTTAATAAAGAAAGATTGGTAATATATTTTTCAACGGCATCGAACTGCGAGCGGGCATGGTGTCGCCGAAGGCAACGAGCGAGCAGTTCGCAGCAGCGAAAATTCACGCTGGGGATTTTCGCGGTAGCTGAAAAATAATATTGCCAATCTTTCTTGACTTAATCTCTATTCAAACATCACCTCTGCCCCAGTGATATAAAAGTCCCTTTCGAAAGTATTAATAATATAGACCATTTCCCAAAAGCGACCGCTAATAGTAAACTCTTTAGCCGTCATATTCAACCAATGTTTGGTCCCGTCAGCATTAACTTCATAAACCCGTTTATCGCCATCAGCCCGAATCAGCCAGGCTTGGTGATAACTGTTTAATTCATCTGGACTAACTTCTATAATATCCTGCCAACGCAGGTGTCCATAGGCGTTAAAGATTTCCGCACTCTGAATCCAGCGCCGATAATTGTTTTTAATAATATAAACCTTATAATCTCCGCTGGCTCGGATTAAACTGCCTTCGGGATAGCTTTTTGAATAAGTAAAAGCATTGGCTAAAGTAGTTTTTTCTCCATCAGTATTAGTCAGAATAATATCTACTGGACCAGCTAAATGAGCCGGATTGACAAATTTTATTGTTTGAGTATTAATTACCTCAAAATCAGTTATAATTGTCTGACCAAAAATAATTTGATTAACCGTTGACAGATTTTCTCCCTGAATAGTTACTTCCAAACCACCATCAATTGAACCGCTACTCGGCCGGAGCTGGTTAATTACTGGCGGGGTGGCGGCCACGCTGGAAGCAGTAAAAGAAAACGAGCTTAATGGTTCGTTACTGCCAAAACCGCTTTTCTTATACTGATTAAAGGGAATCATAATGACTGATTTATTTAAACTGGTGAAATTAGGAATATAAACAACACCTTCTTGCTGATTATCTAAGGGAATAAATTGAACCGTGGTCTGGTTATTTTGGTCAGTAACAATATAAGGCACCCGAAAGTCCCCTTGAAAGGTTGAACCAACAAATTCTAATTTGAGAGTATCTCTCTCGGTCGATTGAGCCGTTCCTTGCCTGAACCGATACCAATAGGGCGCCCAATCCTTAACGGAACTGCTCCGGGAAACAATCAGATTGGGAAAGCCGCTATAACTAGCTGAATAATCAGTATGGAGACGGTAGTAATTTAAATTTTCATTAAGATAGCAATAATTATTTTCTGGAGCCACCTGACAGTCATTAAGATAATTAGCCACGGCCCAATCAGCAAAAATATCAGCAAATGATTCAACATAACCCAAATCAGCCAAGGCCTGATTAATACTGGCTATGCCAACTTGATCATTCAAAGTCATCCGAGTTAAAATACCCAGGCCATAATGATCAACCAAATAATGCAAAAACAAGCCGGTCACTCCATAATCAGCTACTTTATTTTTCCATTCAGTCAAAGAATCAGAGGATTCATCTAAAAAAGCATCTACCCGGTCAGCTAAATAACTGCCCGAATAAATATCATTATAGCCGCAGATTGTCGGCGCATATTCTGAACGTGCTTCATTAAGCCAAACTTCTTCTTCTAAATTATGTAAGATAGTTTTTTGGTAAAAACTAATTAAGTGCTGAAATTCATGAGCTAAAAAAGCCCTATTTTTTGGACTGAAAATACTAGCGGTATTAAGATAAATCATTTCTCTTTCGTTAGAATTAGAAATTTGCGAACGAGGATATTCGTTAAAAGTATTAAAATAACCACCAGCATCATTAACTAATTGAGTAATTAAAACAGTAATTCTTTTATCATCGTCAATGCCCGGATTCCATTCGGAACCAAAAGCAGCTCTTTCTTTAGGATAAATAACCCGGTCAAACTCATCAGCTAAATCTTCTAAGGTTTCTCTTAATGAATTTCTGTAAGGGCCATTCAATTTATTCCAATAATCATTTTCCACATAAAAATAAATGTTCTCGCCGATAACTCGTAAAGTAGCCGGCAATTGGCTGCGGTCAAGAGCATCATAACCAGCATCAACATAGAAATTGACTTGTTCGTCTAAAGTAGCCGCCTGAACATTGCTAAAACAAACAAAAAAACCTCCTAATAATAGAATTAAGAATTTAGCATTAAGTCCTTTGGCTAGGCTAGGGATAAAAATTAATATTTTTTTAGACATTAAATTATTTGTCTAAAGTATTCAATGGTCTTATTAAGACCGTCTTCTAAGTTTATTTTTGGCTGCCAGTTTAGAGCTTTTTTAGCCAAACCGATATCCGGTCTCCTTCTTTGGGGATCGCCTTCCGGCAACGAATTATAAGTAATTTTACTTTGGCTCTTGGTCAGCTGAATAATCTTTTTAGCTAAATTAATAATTCTCGCTTCATGGGGATTACCTACATTAACCGGCCCAATGAAATTTTTCTTGCTCATCATCTTAATTATCGCTTCAATTAAGTCATCAATATACATAAAGCTTCTGGTCTGTTTTCCATTGCCATAAACAGTCAAAGGCTTATTTTTTAAGGCCTGAATAATAAAATTAGAAACCACCCGACCATCATTTAAAGCCATTTTCGGTCCATGGGTATTATGAATTCTCATAATTTTTATATCCACTCCATACTGCCGGTGATAATCCATAAATAATGTTTCGGCGCATCTTTTTCCCTCGTCGTAGCAGGCTCTAATACTAAGTGGATTAACATTGCCCCAGTAGGTCTCTTTTTGAGGATGTTCTAAGGGGTCGCCATAAATTTCGGAAGTGGAAGCCTGAAAAACCTTAGCTTTAACTTTTTTAGCTAATTCCAAAACATTAATCGCCCCTAAAACATTAGTTCTGACCGTTTCGACAGGATCTTGCTGGTAATGGACTGGTGAAGCAGGACAAGCTAAGTTATAAATTTCGTCTATTTTTTCTTTTATTTTAATTGGCCGACTAACATTGGCTTTAATCAATCTGAAATCCTTGTTTTCCAAAAGATGTTTAATATTATTTCTTGAGCCAGTAAAAAAATTATCCAGACAAATAACCTTATTTCCCTGGCTGAGTATTTTTTTGCACAAATGGGAGCCGATAAAGCCAGCTCCGCCAGTAACTAATGTTTTCATTGTTATTTATTTTACTCTATTTATCTTGATTTATCAAGCCAAGATGATAGAATAAAACTAATGCCTAATCTCAAAAAAATTATCTTACTGCTCGGCGATATCCTTATTCTCTATTTATCTCTTTGGTTAACTTTACTCATTCGCTATGGGGCAAATTTTGATTTTAATCGCTGGCAGCAGCATTTTTGGCCTTTTACAATTATCTATTTCCTCTGGTTGGTTATTTTTTATATTGCCGGCCTCTACGAACTGACTTTAGCCAGAAACAATATTAATTTCTATTCTACTCTGCTTCGCGGTTTAATGATTAATGCCGGTTTAGCCATTGCTTTCTTTTATTTTATTTCCTATTTTGGCATTGCCCCCAAAACTAATCTATTTTTAAATTTAGCTATTTTCACCTTGCTTTTTTCCGGCTGGCGGCAAGTTTATAATCATTTACTCAAGACCTCAACCCTGATTAATAATGTTTTAATTATCGGTCGGGATGACAAAAATAAAGAAACTAAACAGATAAACGAAATTGTCAAAAATAATCCTCAATTAGGTTATCGGGTAATCAATCAAATTAAACCTCAAGAAATCCAAACGCCTTTTGATTTATTGGAAATGGCTACCCAAAAAAATATTAAAACAATTATCACGGCCATTGATCCTCATCATGACTCAAGACTAGTCCAGAGTTTATATCAGTGCCTGCCTTTAAAAATCAGTTTTAGTGACTTGCCTTCTTTTTATGAAAAAATACTAGGCAAGGTGCCTATTTCCAGCATCGGCGAAATCTGGTTTTTGGAAAATCTAACTGAAAGCCAAAAGAACTTTTACGAGGCCTTTAAAAGAATTTTTGATATGTTAGCTGCCTTTGTCTTTGGCCTGATCAGTTTAATTTTCTATCCCTTAATTATCTTAGCTATAAAAATAGACAGTCGGGGAGCTATTTTTTACAAACAAAGAAGAATCAGTCAGGATGGCCAGATTTTTAAAGTGATTAAATTTCGTTCCATGATTGAAGAGGCGGAAAAAAATGGCGTCCAGTGGGCTGACCAGCAAGACCATCGGATTACCCGAGTGGGTAATTTTCTACGCAAAACTCGCTTAGACGAATTACCGCAAATGTGGAATATTTTTATCGGCCAGATGAGTTTTATCGGTCCCCGACCAGAAAGAATTGAATTTGTCCAGCAATTAGAAAAAGAAATTCCCTATTACCAAATCCGTCATATTGTTAAGCCCGGCTTGACCGGTTGGGCCCAAGTTAATTTTCATTATGGTGCTTCGGTCCAAGACAGCATCGAAAAACTCCAATACGAACTTTACTATATCAAACACCGCTCTTTTATTCTGGACTTAAGCATTCTTCTAAGAACGATTAAAATTGTTCTGAAAGGAGGAGGTAGATAGGAAAATATAGGATGATAAAAAACAAAAAAACTGGGCAAATGAGCGCAGTTTTTTAAATATTAATCTGCCATATCCCTCCTGTAAAACATAAGTTATTTTAATAGTTTCTTCTCATCTTTATAATGTTTTTATTTCCATACAAATAAATTTAATAAACTATGCTTAAACATTGATAAATAAAATTTTGGCTTTTTTAAAAAATGAATAAAAAAAGCAGGTCTAAATAAATCTAAAATATTAAAATTTTTAATTATTTGTTGATAATGCCAAGTAATTGGTCTTATTTTATCAATATAAAAACTATAAAATTGATCCCAAGAAACATTCTCACAAAGCCAAGGTTGATTCCAACCATCGTCTTTAATTCTTAAAAGTAAATTATCCCAATTCATTTTATTGGAAACAATTCCCCTTGATTTAGCATAATCCCAAACTTTTGTTCCTGGCAAAGGAGTTAATGTCTGAATCTCAGTTAAGGCTATTTTATTCTTTTTAATAAATTGATAAGTTTTTTCCATATCCTCCATGGTTTCTTGAGGTGACCCAAAAATAAATGAACCATAAACATGAATTTTATATTTCTGACAAAGATTAAATGCCTTCTGATTTTTTTCTACTGAACAACTCTCTTGTTTAAGATATTTTAAGATTTTATTAGAGCCTGACTCAAAGCCAATAAAAACAATCTTCGTGTTCATTTTTTTTAACAAAATTAAAATCTTGTCATTTATCTGGTCGGCTCTTATATAACAAAAAAAAGCTACTTTTTTATTTAATCCTTTTCTTTCAATGCCCAAGGAAATTTCTTCTAATCTTTTGACATCAAAAGCAAATTGGTCATCCATTATCTCAATAAAATTAACATTATATTTTTCAATTAATTCCTCTATTTCTTCTAAAACCCTAGCTGGAGAATGTGCGACATAATTATTCAAAACTTTTTCTTGACAAAAAATACAATTAAAGGGACATCCTCGACTAGTCATTATTGGCGAAGCACGATAAAATTTTAAAGGAAAATAACCTCTGGTCAATGGAAAAAATCCTTTGATATTTAAAATATCTCGGTCTGGCTTTGGTATATTATCAAGATATTCAGAAAAAATCCTCCTTTCTCTAATAATTAATTGACCATTATCTCTAAAAACAATTCCTTCAACTTTTTTCAAATCATTCACAAAAAATTCTTTTTTGTCTTGATAAATTTTTACTAATTCGCAAATAGTTTTTTCACCAGCTCCAATTACACCTATTTTAACTTCTATTGGTAAATCTTCTGGCAAAGAAGTAATATGCGGACCACCTATTATTTGAATAACTGAACTATTTTTATATATTTCTCTAATTAAATCAAGTAAATAATTCATTCCTGGAGTGAAAGAAATATAGCCAACTATATCTGCTTTCTCTTGTAGAATAGAATTCAACAGGTTTTTCTCAAATTTCCGCTGTAAAATTTTTATTTCTACCTCATCTTTAAATTCCTGCTTTAAGCTACTAGATAAATAAGCCAAACCGAGTCCAGGGATAATTCCAGGATAAGCATCAACTAAAACTATTTTTATTTTATCCATAATTTCAATTATATTAATTTATTTTATGTTATTTATTTTACTTTATATGCCTTGATTTATCAAGCTAAAGTGATAGAATAGAATTAATGTCAAGTTTCAATTCCCAAAATTTTAGATTTTCTATTATTATCCCGGCTTATAATGAAGAAGGGATAATTAAGGGTGTCTTAGAAAAATTAAAAAATTATCTCAAAGAAAAAGAATATCAGACCGAAATCATTGTGGTCAACGACGGTTCAACAGATAAAACTGACAAAATACTTAAAAATATCAAAAATATTAAATTGATTAATCATCCTTACAATAAAGGATACGGCGCTTCTATTAAAACTGGAGTTAAAAATTCTCAATACGATTGGATTCTACTTTATGATGGCGATGGTCAGCATTGTCCAGAATATATTGAAAAATTAATCAAATATAGCAATGATCATGATATGATTATCGGAGCCAGACAAGGTTATCAAGGACCATTACTTCGCCAACCAGGCAAAAAACTGCTTATTTGGACGGCTAATTATTTAGTCCAGAAAAAAATACCTGATTTGAATTCTGGTTTTCGATTGGTTAAAAAAGATTTATTTTCAAAATTTTCTCATATTTTCCCAAATGGATTTTCTCTGACCACAACCATTACCTTAGCTTTTTTAAAAGAAGGGCTTAATATTAAATATGTTCCAATAAAAATAAAAAAGAGAAATGGTAAAAGTACCCTTAAAATAGAAGATGGATTTAAAGCATTAATTACAGTCCTAAGGATGATTATGTTGTTTTCCCCCTTAAGAGTCTTTTTACCGGTTAGTTTATTATTTTTATCAGCCTTCCTTATTTCCGCAATTTATGATGTCTTTTTCCGCCCAATAAATGTCACTGACTTAACTATATTACTTTTTATCTCATCGACACTGATTTTCTTTTTTGGTCTTTTAGCTGATCAGATTTCAGACATTAGAAGAGGAGGAAAATAAATGAAACCAAAAGCTATCCTTACTTTTGATTTTGAGTTTTGGTATAATAGTCAATTTCTGAAAAAATATTTACCTAAAGATAAAAGTTTCTCTGGAGATTATATTGAAGAGTCAATTGAACCAATTCTTAATTTATTGACCCAGTATAATCAAAAAGCGACTTTTTTTGTTTTAGGACAAATAGCTGAAAAAAATCCAGAAATAATTAAAAGAATTTTCCAAGCTGGTCATGAAATTGCTTCTCACGGATATTCTCATAAACTATTAAACGAACTTGAACCAAAAGAATTTGAAGAAGAAATTATTAAAACCAACCAAATAATTGAAAAAATTGTTAATCAAAAACCAATTGGTTTTCGAGCTCCTGCTTTTTCTTTAAATAACCAAACAAAATGGGCTTTAGAAATTCTAAATAAATATAATTTTCAATATGATTCAAGTATTCATCCTCTTTTATTTAAAAAAACTTTTAATAATTCTTTTCTCAAGGAATTATCATGCTCTTTAGGGGGAATTTATTTCAGATTACTACCTCTTAAAATATATGTTTATTTAACTAAATTATTCAGCAAAACAGAAATCCCTATAGTCTATTTTCATCCAAATGAATTATTTGAATCGGCTCCTCAAATTCAATCGGGTCCCTGGTGGAAAACAAAAATTAAATATATTGGAACTAAAAACGCCTTAACTAAATTTGAAAAACTATTAAAAAAATTTAATTTTATTTCTATAAAACAATATCTTGATGAAAATCTTATTAATTAATCCACCTCAACTTAATACCATCTCGAGCTGTATGCCCAAAATCCTTGAACAAGGGCTTGATTTTTTGCCACCTCTAGGGCTTATGTATTTAGCCAGCTATTTAAAAAAAAATAGCTCCCATGAGCCAAAGATTTTAGATTGCCAAGTGGAACAATTAAGCTACAGTCAATTAAAGCAAGAAATTAAAAAAAGAAATCCAGATGCTATTGGCATAACAACTATGACCTTTACTTTAATTGATGTTATTAAAACCGCTCAATTAGCCAAACAGATTAATCCTAAAATTAAAATAATTCTTGGGGGTCCTCATGTTAATATTTACCCAAAAGAAACTATTAACCTTAAAGGAATTGATTTTTTGGTCTTGGGTGAAGGAGAAGAACCTCTTAAAGAATTATTAGACAATCTTAATCAAAAAGAAAATTTAACTAGAATTAAGGGTATCGTTTTTAAAAACAGTAAAGAAATTATTAACACCGGCCAACGAGAGTTAATTAAAGATTTAGATTCCATACCTTTTCCAGCCAGAGACTTACTGCCTTACCAAAAATACTTTTCAGTTATTTCTTCTAAGACTCCAGTCACAACTATGTTTACAAGTCGCGGTTGTCCTTTTAAGTGTCTTTTTTGCGATCGGCCTCATTTAGGAAAGATTTTCCGGGCTCGATCGGCTAAAAATGTAGTTGATGAAATGGAAGAATGTCAAAAGATGGGAATCCAAGAAATATTTATTTATGACGACACTTTCAGCGTTAACCAACAAAGGGTTTTGGATATTTGCTCGGAAATCAAAAAAAGAGGATTAAATATTGCCTGGGATGTCAGAACTAGAGTAGATACTATTAATGAAAAGATTCTTAAGGCGATGGTAAAAGCTAACTGTCAACGAATCCATTATGGAGTAGAAGCAGGCACTCAAAAAATTCTTAATGTTTTAAGAAAAGAAATTACTTTGGAACAGGTAAAAAAGGCCTTTAAAATAACTAAAAAAGCAGGCATTGAGACAGTTGGCTATTTTATGTTCGGTTCACCTACCGAAACAAGAGAGGATATTTTTCAAACAATTAGATTTATGAAAAAACTTAACCCTGATTACGTTCACATAACAATTACCACTCCTTTTCCGGCTACTGATCTTTATAGAATGGCTCTTGAAGAAAAGATTGTAATTTATGATGTCTGGCAAGAATTTGCTAAGAATCCTAAACCAGACTTTGTTCCACCTATTTGGGAAAAAGAACTATCGCGAAAAGAATTATTTTCTTTATTTAAAAAGGCCTATAAGTCTTTCTATTTGCGTCCTAACTATATTCTAAAAAAAATCCTTCAGTTAAAATCCTGGAAAGAATTATTTAAAAAATCTAGAGCAACTTTAAAATTACTAAAAATTTAACCTATAAAAAAAAGCATGATTTTTACTCCTCATATTGTAGTTGGTGCTGTAATCGGAAGCAAAATACACAATATCAGCCTAATTGTGTTCTTGGGACTCTTAAGTCATTTTATCTTAGATAAAGTTCCTCACTGGGATTATTCTGTTTCTATCTATATAAAAAGTTTTAGACAAAAAAAATCCCTTAAATCTCTTATTCTACTGGTTTTTAAAGTTGGCCTTGACGGCATCGTTGGTCTTATAATTGTCTTTTTTACTCTAGGTTATTCGCCTTTTATCTTATTGGGAATCTTTATTTCTGTTTTACCCGACTTCGTTCTCGGTTCTATTTTATTTTTAGGGCATGATAATTTTTCCAAAAAGATTTCCGATTTCCATGAGAAATTTCTTCATTTTAAACATAAAAAAGAAAATGAGATTACCTTACTGGGTTTAGCAACTGAAATTTTGACAATCATAATTGCTGTAACAATTGCCTTATGGCTATAAGAACAAAACTTATTTTCTGGCAAGAGCTTAAAAATAAAGCCCGAGCCGCTTTCTGGCTCTCAAAAATATGAAAATTTTATTAATTAATCCGCCTTACACAAACTTTGAAGGAATGAAAGAATCAGGTGGACACATGATGTCTCTGGGTTTAGCTTACTTAGCTAGTTATTTAAGGAAAAATACTAATTGCCAAATATCAATTCTGGATACAGAAGTAAGAGGATTGAATTATCAAGAAATTAAACAAGAAATTAAAAAAGGAGACGCTGATATAATAGGGATTACTTGCTTAACCCCGGTCATGCCCCATGTTTTTAAAATAGCAAAAATAATAAAAGAAGAAATAAATCCTAAATCAGTAATTGTGGCTGGAGGCATCCATCCTACTGCGCTGCCCGAAGAAACAATCAAAAATCCTTTTATAGATTTCGTGGTAGTCGGCGAAGGAGAAATAACACTTTATGAATTAGTAAAAGCAATTGAAGAAAAAGAGTGTAATTTCAAAAAAATAAATGGCTTATATTTTAAACAAAACAATATAATTATCTCTACGCCTCCACGGGAACTAATTTCTGATATTGATGAAATCCCTTTTCCAGCGCGAGATTTGTTTGATTTAGACCTTTACTATAACGCGCCAACTAAAAAAGTCAGTAGTGAACCAGCCGGACCAATATTAACTAGTCGAGGCTGCGCTTTTAACTGTATTCATTGTATTTCTCGAAAAATTTGGAAAAGAACTCCTCGTTTCAGATCTATTCCAAATATAATGAAAGAATTGGAAGAATGTGTTTATAAATTCGGAATTAAAGAGATTAATATTTATGATGATACTTTTACCTTAAATCAAGATAGAGCGATGAAAATCTGTGATGAAATTATAAAAAGAAAATTAGATATTTTTTGGGTCTCGTTCTCACGAGTTAATACTATCTCTGAAAAATTAGCAAAAAAAATGTACGAAGCTGGCTGCAGAAAAATATCATTTGGACTTGAGTCTGGTTCTCAAAAAATATTGGATTTAATGAGAAAACAGGCTACGATAGAAATGGGAAAAAAGGCGGTAAAAACGATAACTAAACAAGGCATATTAGCCCATGCTAGTTTTATGTTCGGGAATCTTGGAGAAACAGAAAAAACCATAAAAGAAACTATAAAATTCGCTAAAAGCCTTCCTCTGGATAATGCTACCTTTTTTATAACCTCTCCTGTTCCTGGAACCGACCTCTATGAAATTGCCAAAAAAGAGGGGTTTATTAACGAAAATACAAAATGGGAAGAATTTGCTCCCCTGACAAATACTCCTCCTATCCTTGTACAAAGAAATATATCAAAAGAAAGATTAGTTTATTGGCAAAAAAAAGCCTTTAGAGAATTTTATTTAAGGCCAAAATATTTTTTTCATAAGATAAAACAACTTAATTCCTTAGATGCTTTTAAAACAATTTTGGAAGGCTTGCGAGTTTTTTATCGAATACTTGTTAAAAAAAATAACACTAGATTATGATTAAAAAAATCTCGCGTTTAATCGGCATCGTAATTATTATTCTAATTCTAAGAAAATTAGATTTTTCTGAAATAAAGGAAATTATCTTAGGGACAAATAAATATTATTTAGTTCTTGGTCTCTCTTTGACTCTGGTCGGCGCTTTTATTAAATCTGTACGCTGGAATTATCTAAAACGTATCCAAAATATAAATTACTCGATTAAAGATTCTTTTATTATGTACTGCACTGGTATTCTACTTGGTATTATTACACCAGGACGCTTGGGTGAACTGGCCAAGATATTTTATATAAAAAAAGATGGCTACTCTTATGGAAAATCAGCTTTAAGTATTATTTTTGACAGAATTTTTGATATTGTTTTTTTGGTTATTTTTTCTGTTTTGGGCATGCTCTTTTTTATCAATTTTTTTGAAAAAGGGATTATTCTTGTTGTTATTTCTATCCCGCTTATTCTTATTATCCTTTACTTTATAATTCAAAACAACTTAATCAAAAATGCTTTTTCAAAAATTTTCAGATTTTTAATCCCAATTAAATACCAAAAATCCTGGCAGATTAACGCGCAGGATTTTATTAATGATTGGAAAAAATTTAAAAAACAAAACTATATTTCCATCATTACTATCACTTCATTGGCTTGGCTAATCTATTATTGTCAAATGTTTATTCTATCTAAAAGCCTAAACATCAACATTCCATTCTTTTATCTGGCTGTTAGTGTAACTATTGCCGGTATTGTTTCAATGATTCCAATTTCATATTCCGGAATCGGCACTCGCGACCTAATCCTAATCAGCTTCTTTTCTGTTGTTTTCATTTCTCAAGAAATGGCTGTCGCTTTTTCTTCTCTTATCCTTTTAACCCATTTAATTATGGTTATTGTTGGTTTTTTTTGCTGGCTTAAAAAACCTATTTCTTTTGACAAAAATAAATAATGTGAGGATAAGGAAAAATTATAGCTGGCAAATCATATACTTGGATATTGGTCCAGCCAGTTTGCTTAAGAACATTCTCTATTGCCTCTGGATGATAATAAACAGGATTTGACTTACGAAAACCAAAGACCCGACTAAGGCCTTTTTTTGTTGAAAAAACGGAAATAATTTTATTAATCAGCCAAGGAGTGCTTATAGAAAACAAATATCTAAAAAAACGAGCCCGGTTCATTGTTTTGATAACTAAAACTCCATCTAAGCTGGTTTTCTGATGGCATTTTTTAAAAACCTCTATTAATTCTTCTTTGGAAAACAAATAAATAACATCGTTCAGCAAAACCGCTTTAAAATTTTCCTCTTTTAAATTATTTATTTCTCCTTGATAAAATTCTAAATTTTCAGGTTGCTCAAAAACATTATTGGCTAATTCAATTCTATTGACAGATGGGTCCAGACCAATAATTTGCAGCTTAGGAAATCTCTGAGCAAAGAAATAAGAAAAAACACCAAAACCGCAACCTAAATCCAAAAGCCGACCTTGAGTCGGAATTAATTTTATCAACCGATCCAAAGGCGTTATTTTAAACCTCATCCAAATAATAAATCTATTAATCCAGTTTAAAACCCGATAATTATTTCTTATTTTTCGATATTCGTTTAAAAATTTCATGATGTTCAAAATTACTTGCTTTAATGTTAATATTATGTAATAAGTTCGTATATCAATACTAAACAAAATGATTAATAAAATCAAACAAAAGATATACAAATTACTTAGAATTAGTGAAAAATACACCAAAACAGATATGGTGTATTTAGCTAAGGGTAGTTTTTGGTTAACAGCTGAACAAATAATTTTGTCTATCTGCTCTTTTTTACTGGCAATTGCATTTGCTAATTTACTACCCAGAGAAACTTATGGTGTTTATAAGTATATTCTTTCTATAGCTAGTTTATTAACTATTCCAACATTGACTGGAATAAATACTGCCATAATTCAAGCAGTGGCTCGAGGATATGAAGGATCTTTTATAAAAGGATTAAAAACAAAAATTCACTGGGGATTATTGGGCGGATTGGCTAGCTTAATTTTAGCTGTTTATTATTATTTTAATAATAATACCACTTTAGTTTTTGCTTTTTTAATAATTGGTATTTTTGTACCTTTTATGGACTCTCTACTTATTTATAATGCATTGCTAATTGGTAAAAAGAAATTTAAAATTTGCACAAAATATAACATTATTATTCGAACATTGTCGTTTGTAATAATGATTTTTGTTCTTTTTCTAACCGATAATATCTTTCTTATTATTTTTACCTATTTCTTATCTAATACTTTACTTCGTTCATTATTTCTTTTTATAACTATAAAAAAATTCAAACCAAATAAGAAAAAAGATCCTGAAACTATTTCTTATGGCAAACATTTAAGCTTAATCAATGTAATTTCAGTAATTGCTGATAATCTTGATAAAATCCTAATCTTTCATTATTTAGGTGCTATTGAACTGGCTATTTATACCTTTGCTACAGTTCCTCCTATCCAAATTAGAAAATTGTGTAAAAATATTACTACTCTTGCTTTTCCAAAATTAGCCCAACGCAAAATTTCAGAAATAAAAAAAACATTACCAAGAAAAATGTTAAAATTTTTAATAATAATAATACCCATAGTAATTATTTATATATTAATAGCTCCCTATCTTTATAAATTCATTTTTCCCCAATACACCAATGCTATTTTTTATTCACAAATATTTGTCCTGATTTTGTTACTATATCCAAAAGGACTAATGGCTACAATATTTGTCACTCATTCATATAAAAAAGAAACCTACTTCATTAACATCACTATGTCTATTATAAAAATTGCGCTATTGCTAATTTTATTACCTTTTTACGGTATTTTGGGAGCTATTTTGGCTATAATAGGAACAGAATTTATTAGTTTAATTTTATTAATCTTTTTATTTAGAAAATTGTAAATTGTTTTTCACTTAAAGTTAAAGAAACCTTTCATACCAATTAAGAGTTTGTTCCACTTGTCGCTTAAGAGAAAAATTATTTTTTACTCTCTGATAACCAGCTTCTCCAAATTGCTTAGCTTTTTGGGGATTTTTTAATAAATCAATAATTTTTTCAGCCATTGTTTGAATATCTAATGGATTTACTATGTAACCAGTTTTATTATCAAGAATAATTTCTGAGGTTCCACCAAAACAAGTTCCAACTACTGGTTTTTGACAAACCATAGCTTCTAAATTCATCATATTAAAAGTATCTAAACAAAGAGACGGAGTTGCTACAATATTAGAACAGAAATAAGCAGATTTTAGTTCATTATTTTTTATCCACCCGGTTAAAATTAAATCAATACCTTTCTCTTTTGCCAATTCTTTCATTATTTGTGCATAGCCATCTTTTTCTCCCAAAACTAATAGAATTATATTTGGTACTTCTTTAGAAACTAATTCCATTGCTTCTATTATTTTATTCCCACCTTTCAAAAAATTTAATCTACCACCAAATAAAACTATTTTTTTATTTTTTAAATTATACTTATCTTGAAATTCTTTTATCATTTTTTCTTCTATCTGCCAATTTTTAACATCTATTCCATTATGAATTACTTCTACATTCTTTATATTATTTTGATTTAAAGCATCTTTTAATATCCTACTAACAGCAAAAATTTTATCAACATATTTAAGATAATGGCGGATAATTATGTTGCGAAAAGGATTATATCTTTTTTTAAATCTTTTGATTTGCGGCCAGGGGGTGATTTTATGATTAAAAGTTTTAGGAATTAATAAATCATTAAAATTAATGAATTCAAATAATTTACCGTAATGAAAAAGCATAACATCATGAGTAGTTAAAAAAACAGCCTTGCTGCATTGTTTAGCGATTTTTAAACAAGCATAAGATAAATAATAATGGATATTGTGAAAATGAACAATATCTGGCTGAATCTGTTTAATAATTTTTTCTACCTTATTAATTGTTTGATAATTATAAAGGCTTAAATAACTTCTCCATCGTTCATGATAATTTGCATATATTTTAAAAATTTTCAGGCCTTTGTAATTTGTGCTATCTATATCATCTTTGTTTTGAACGGTTGTAATTATGTAAACCTGATGTCCTAGTTTTTGTATACAACTTGCTAAATTAAAAACAACCATTCCAGCTCCACCTTGATTCTCTGGTGGAAATTTATCCTGCAAAAATAAAATTTTCATGTCTTACCAATTAATCTTTTAATATAAGAAAATATTCTGCTTGGCTTAATAAAAAATAATTTTAATGATTTAAAAAATTTATAGGGGTTTGTTAATCTTCTGAATAAATCTAATCCAACTATCCGGTTTTTAAGCTGCTGATCAAAATTTTTTAAATCATGGGGGTCGAATTTTTTTGTTTTAATCATTCCCTCGCCACGCGCCTGAGTTGCTCTCGCTAAATTTTCAGGTGTAATTTCTTTCATTAAACATTTGTTCTTAATAACAATATCATATAATTTAGTGCCAACTAACGGCGTAGCAAATAATAGATTGGGTCCAACATTAAATTTTCGATAAAGCATAAAAGCAAAATCAATCGTTTTTTGCATTTTAACTTTAGTTTCTCCGGGAAAACCAATAATAAAATATGACCTTAATCTAATTTTCAATTTTTTGCACCATCGGGCTACTTGAATGATGTTTTCTAATCTTAGACTTTTCTTTATTATATTATCTAAGGTCTCTTGGTCGCCAGATTCAGCCGCCACAATCAATTCTTGACAACCTGATTTTTTCATTTTAATTAATAAGCTCCAACTTAAAGTGTCAGCTCGAACACCATTTGGCGTATCCCAGCCGATATTAATCTTTTTATTTAAAATTCGATCAATAATATTTTCACATCTTTGAGAATTAAAAGTAAAATTATCGTCTTCAAAAGAAATATGTTTAACATTATACTTATCGATAACATGTTCTATGTGAGAGACAATGTAATCAGCTGAATGAGCTCGCCAAAGTCTACCCATATGAAGATGGATAGAGCAAAAAATACAGTTATATGGACATCCACGACTAGTTATCATTGAAATTGAATTTTTATTTCTATTAGGTCGAGATGACAATCCTTTTTCTAAAAAATGAAAATATCTTTCAATATCAATTAAATGATAAGCCGGCAAAGGTAAACTATCCAAATCCTTGATTAATTCCGATTTATTGCTTTTAATTTCAATATTATTTTGAGAATCTTTTGAACGAAAAATTAATCCCTTAATATTATGGTATGGCTTTTTATTATCCAAAGCATTTACTAATTCAAGCATTGCCATTTCACCTTCTCCAGCTATAGCTACATCAACATCTTTATTTTCTTCTAAAAATTGCTTGCCTAAAACAGAAAAATGAGGACCGCCAATCACAGTAAAAATATTAGAATTAACTTCTTTAATTAAAAGGGCAACTTTAATTGCGCTTTCAATCTGAGTAGTGAATGGATTAGTAATACCAACTATATCCGGTTTTTCTTTATCAATAATACTTTTTAAGTAATAATCAGGCACACCGTGATAAGTATATTCTGGATACTCAATAATTTCAGTGGCTTTAGAAATAAGGCTGTCAAATATTTTTACAGGAACGGAATTTTTTTCCAGAACCGCCGCCACATACATTAATCCCAAGGGGAGTCCCAATCTAACTCCTTTAGCGCCGCGCAGATGTATTTTCGAAGGATTAATTAATAAAACTTTCATATTTTCTCTAAAACTTCGCTATTAGTTAATCCAGGAACATTCTCATATTTTCTAATATATTTAAATATTTTTTCTAAATCTTGCCACATTCCATATTTTTCTATTTCCCAAGAATGTCCCCAAAGATGATAAATTCCACCATTTCTTAAAATATTATCAAAAAGATTCTTAGCTAAATTAGACCAACTAATAAAAGAATTAATTGGTAATCCTAATTTTAAAATCTCAAAGAATTTTCTTTGTAATGGCTGAAATAAAAATCTTGTTAAATGATAGTGATTCTTATCTCTTTTTCTAAAAGGAAAAGGATAGATATGTAGCATGGTTCCCATCTCAAAAAAATCATCTGGTTTTTCAAAGCTGAATTCTTTTACCGTCCTGGCTCCTAAAAAACCGCTTTTCATAACAATTTCTTTCACTTTTTGATTATATCCTCCCATTGGATAACAAAACATTTTTATTTGTTTTCCTAAAATTTCCTCCAAGTATCTTTTAGAATCAGATATTTCTTGCTTTGCTTTTCTTAAATCAATCTTTGTTAAATCAATATGATTTAAGGTATGAGCCCCAATCTCATGATTTTTAGATATTTCTTTTATTTCTTTTTCACCTAAAGAAGTAAATTCACTTTTTTTAGGAATATAAAAAGTACCTTTAAGATTATACTTGTCTAGAAGTTTTGCTATCTTTAAATCCGATTTATTACCATCATCCCAACTAGTAGTAATAACTATTTTTTTCATTTTTGAGCAATAATACACCAACCTAAGGTAAATTTTTTATTAGCCTTACTTTTATCCATTCTATCTAAAAAAAACATAATTTTACTATAAGTCATGAAAAAGGGATTAAATATTTTAGTCCATTTATGAGAATAAAGGTTAAGCCTTTCAATTAAATAACGAATATTATTTTGAGCTTTAACTGAAAAAAAACCACCTCTTTGATTAATAACTATAATTTTAAATCCTGCATTTTTAAAAAGATGTCTAAGTCCAAATTTAGTAAATCTCCAATAATCTTTAGGTTCATCATGCATTTCGTCTATTAAGGATTCTGTTAATAAAACGATTCCATCTGTTTTTAAAACTCTATAAAATTCTTCGACCGCTTTATGTATATTTTTAACATCACCTAAAACTTGAGTACAGACAATAGAATTAAATCTACTATCTTCAAAAGGAATTCTTTCTGCTCTACCGACTACATCTATATTATTATTCTTCTTAATATCCATTTTAATATATTCCTTACAATCAAAAAGGGATTCATAACGACTAAAATCGCCGGCCCCCACATCTAAAACTCTGCCTTTAATATAATGGCTTTGTTTTTTAATTTGTTGTTTAAGTAAAATCCTAGACGGTTGATAAATATACATATATTTCTAAATTTAAAATTTAATTATTACCAATTAATATTTTAATATAAGAAAATATTCTACTTGGCTTAAATATTTTAAAAAAATTAGAAAAACTTAAATATTTTCTAGAATCATAACATTTCCTACAAGAAGGAAATAAACTATAATCTAATTTTAAGAATTTTTTTCTAATTTTTTTAATTTCTCTACCATTCCATAAATCAAATGGAGTATAATTTTCATCAATATAACCAATATTTAAATCCTTGCTTAACATAGCTTGATGGCATATTTTAACTTCTCCGTCCCAATCAACGGACATTCTTCTAAAAGGGATTGAGCAAGGAACTCTCATATAAATTTCTTTCATTGACCATTTTAAATCTAAACAACCAGCCCAATTTCTTTTCTTCTTAGGTATTTTAAGCTCAAAATTCAGATTACGATATTGATCATAAAATTCTTTTTTATAAGCGTCCGTTTCTTCGCTGAAATCTTCCATTGGTCTTAATCTAATTTTCCCTTTAAAATTATTGTCTTTAGCCATAGATAAAAACATATGAATATTCTTTAAAACTAAATTATATTTATCCTGACCCATTATTTTACTATATCTATCCTTATTTAATGTATAAAGAGAAATTTCCATCAAGTTTATTTTGGAATTTAAAATAGCTTTAGTAATTTCCTCTGAAAGACTAATAAAATTACTCGCCATACTCATTTTTACATTATGATTAGAGGCATATTCTAAAAAATCAACGAATTTCGGATGCAAAAGAGATTCATCAAATAATTCTAATCCTACAACTGTTTTTGAATAAAATTTCTTTTCTACACAATCTATTATAGATTGAAAAAAAGATTCTGACATAAATCCTCTTTTTTTATTTATTTTATCATTCACACAGAAAGAACAATTTGAATTACAAAAATTAGTCAAGCCTAAATCAATCCTCACTGGATATTCCAATGCCTTATATGCTTTTGTTATTTCAAAAAAAACAGAAATTTTATATAGAATATTTGGTAATTTCATTTTTAAATTTTTTATTAAATCTTAAAATCATATAATATTTTTTTGACCGCAATATAAACATCATTAACGCTAATTTCTTCAAGACAAAGTCTATGTCCTTTTTTGCAAAATCGAGCAGGAGGAAGGACAAAAGAACAAGGGAGACAATCCATTTTTTTCTGAACTATTTCACACTTATCTCCTAAGGGAGGCTGTTCATATATGTCTATCGGGCCAGCAATATCCACTATTGGTATATCCATTGCGTTAGCAATATACACAGAACCTGTATCGACACTAATAAACAAACTTAAATGCTTAAATAAGGCTGGTATTTCAGATAAAGAAAATTTCCTGCTTGAATTAATACTTTTATTTTTCATCATAGATTGCGTCTTAATAATTTCATCATACTCTGCATCTGACCCAATAAAAATGATTTTAGCTTTATAATCTTCTATCAATTTATCAGCTAATTGCGCAAATTTTTCCGAAGACCATTCTTTAAATTTATTTCCAGCTGTAACACTTATCCCTACTAAAAATTCTTTTTGTTTTAGATTATGTTTTTCTAAAAACTGAACAGCTTTTTTTTCTTCAGCTAACTCAATAAAAATTTCCTTTTTTTCGTTAACTTGATTAATCTTAATAAATTTTAACAATTTCAAATAATGTTTTAAAGCTAAAGTGTGTCTTTGGTATTCTAAATAATAACTATTAAAAATACTTGAAATTTTTGTCCCTCGAGTGGCATATTTCGAAATTGTGGCAACTCTATTAGAAATTCCCGCCCAAAAAGGAATTATATTATTCAAAATTCCAGGCAACAGACTAAAACTCCAATTAAAATGTTTCTTTTTTATTTCTTTAATTAATTTAAAGATCCCTTTAATACCAAGATATTTTTTTCTATCTAAAAGAATAATTTCATCTACATATGGATTGTTAACCAAAATATCTTTAGTTAATGGAATAACCAGAACACTTAAAAAACTTTTCGGATAATGTTTTTTTATTTCTCTAAAGACAGGCGTACTACAAACTAGATCGCCTATTTTAGCTGTTTGAATAACTAAAAATTTTAACGGCTTTTTTATTTTATTTTTTCTGTATTTACGAGTAAAAATAAACAAATACAAAAATGGAGCAGATAGAAAACTTAATAATAAAAATAAAACATTTTCTCTATATTGTTTATTAAATCTAATCATTATCTGTTAAAGAATGTTTTTTTATTTCACTTTATATATTGCTATGCCATCTTTTTGATAAGCTTGCTCTAAAAAAGAATAATCGTCAAGTTGCCAATTCGGCTGATTGTATATATCCCAAATAACATATTCTATATTGTATTCCCTTAATATAGAATCAAATGAATCATTTAAAAACTCTATATATCTCTCAACTAAATAACTAATTTTCTCATCCGGAATTTTACTATAGGCACCCAACTGTTTCCGATATTGTTCACTATAGAGATAATGAGAAATATCTTTTCTATCTTTTAAAAATCTTTCCATTGCTTGTTCTTTGTCTAATCCACTTAATCTATAATTCAAAAATAATCCTTTTTGAATTATTTCACTAGAAACAAGGTAATGACCAACAATATGAAAATTCCAAACATTAAGAGATGTATAACCAGAAATTAAATTTGCAATTTCTAGATTAGTAAAAACCATTTCATCTTTGATAGCATAACTATTTAACCAATCAAACGCCGGACCATAACGCTGTCGTTCAAGAGAATTTTTTGAATGAGAATTATAGTTACTTAATTGAACCATAAAACCATTTAATAAACTAATACTTACAATCAGTAAGACTAAGCCGTAATAAAATTTTCTATATATTGATTTGTTCGTTATTGGAATTAATTTTTCAAAAATAATAATTATTAAAAAAATAATTAATAATGGTTTATGATAATACCAATGATAATGATCAGGGATTATCACAAGACCAGTAATGATCTGTTGATTAAGAACTATCAATGGCGTTAAAATAAGAGCTAAGGAAAAATAATATCTTTCCTTACATTTTTTGGAAAAGAACAAAAAAATTAACAGAAACAAAACGACAATAATCCCTATTTGAGGACTATGACTTTTTATCATTCCAAACCGCAAAGAAGCTTCAGAATACAAAGGATGATGAAAGGCATAAAATAAATTTACAAAATAAGGTATAGCAATCAGAGAACTACTAATTCCTATCAAAATAATATTCCTGATATCTATCCATCTTTTTTGCCAAAGAAAGATAAGGGATAATAATCCAAGAAAAGCATAAAGAAATGTCCAAGTATAAGGATATGTATAAAAAGAAAGGCCAAGAATTAAAGAGCTAATCAATCCATACAACCATTTCTTTTTTTGTAAAAAAATCCAAAAAAATAATAAAAAAGAAAAAAAGAAAAGCAAATGAATTTGAGGACAAATTGGTCGCGCATAAAGTAAGGCGCTATTTTGCAGGGTTTGATCAAATAACAGATTATAAATAAAATTATAAACAGATTGAAGATTATCTGTTAATAAGATCAAACTTGAGCTAATTAATCCAATTATTCTTCTCTTGGTCAATCTGTAAACCAAGGCATAAATAAATAAAAAAACTAATATCGGAAATAAAAATCTACCTAATAAGATAGTGTTTTTGGTGTCTAAAAAGAAAAAATTACCCAAATTGGCGAGAATAATCTCTGATAGTGGTGGTTGAAGATAAGGAGCATCCTTACCTTCAGCCAAATAAACGCTTCCTAATGAAAAATATCCATCCCGTACTTCTTGAATTCTATTCCAATAGAATGATTCAGCATCCGTAAATTCTAAGTCAATCCCTTGGTAAATATCTTTATAATCATAACGAAAATAGGCTTGCGGAAAAGCCATTATCACTCCAACTAAAATAGCTAAAAAAATAGCCCATTTATGATTGACTAAAATTTTTAAAAATCCTTTCATATTTAAGCTAATGAACTAAAACAATTTTCAGTTACCAAGCTATTTTTTTGTTAAAACAAGAACTGCATAATCAGAAATGCCGCTTCTTATTTTATACGATTTCTTTAAAAACAGGTTTTTTCCAAGTAATTCTAGGGAATGATCCACCTTTCGGATATTCTCGCCTAAATCAAGTTTCTGGGCCACTTTACCAATAATATTAAAACGTGATTGGGTAGGGATATACGCTATAACAAGTATTTGGCCATTTTCCCTTAGAACTCTTTTAGCTTCTGAAATAACCTTAAGAAATGCTTTGTCATCAAGGTGGTGCAATAAACTAATGACCAAGATATTATCAAAAAAATTGTCTTTAAATTTTATATCTCTCGCATCCATAACATAAAACTCTCCTTCGCGCTTTTTTCTAGCATATTCTATAAACTTAGGGTCAATATCTATTCCAGTATAATCCTTAAATAAAACTGAAAAAGTGCCTCCACCACAACCAATATCTAAAGTCTTTTTGTTGCCATCTAATTCTTTCCGGACAGCCTTTTTTGTCTCAACGAAACCTAGTTCTACGATAGACCTTAAAAAATTAGAAACTCCTGGATAGGAAAAGATATAATCAATAATAAATTGTATTCTGCTTCTAGGCATTTTTTTTTATTTTGTTATTTTATAAAACTTATAATTTTCTCAGCCCGGTTTATCCAGCTATATTGCTGAATATTTTTAAAGGCTTGTAATGAAATTTTAACAGAAAGATTAGGGTTTTTCAATGCCTGTTTAATCCCTTGAGCCAAGTTATGAGAATCATCTGATTCTACTAAAATCGCGTTATTCTCATCTAAAATCTCTTTAATAGAAGGCAAATCAGAAGCAATAATCGGTCTTTTACTAGCCATGTATTCAAACATTTTCATAGGAGAAGTCCAGCCTTTTGAAATCTCTGTCTTTCCTGAATTGGGCAAAACTAAAACATCAGCCGCTTTCAAATAATACGGAATTTCAAAATATGGCTTATATCCTAAAATTAAAATATTATCTATGTCCTTATTCTTTTCTTTAAACCTTTTTTCGTCTTTTTCGGTCCCGCCAACAAAAATAATTACAGTGTCTTTATCTAAAAATTTAGATGCCTCAGCTAAAACCTGCGCCCCTTTCCATTTATACAAATGACCTGTATATAGCGCTATTTTCTTGTCTTGAGGCAAATTTAATTTTTTCCTTGCATCTTCTCTTGAAATATCTATATCAAATTTTTCTATATCAACTCCGTCCGGAGCAACTAAAATTTTATTCTTATCTATACCTTTTTTAATTAAAGATTCTTTTAATCCCTTGGTAATAACTATAATATTTTTTGCTTTTTTAAAAACTCGTTTAGGCAAGATAAAATTCTTTGGAAAAGTATGAATTTCGCAAACAAGATTTTTTTTAGAAAAACTAAGGAGATATAAAGAAAAATAATCGCGGGAATAAATAATATCTGTTTTTTTAAAAAGTAGATAGAAAAACGCTGAAATAAAAAAAGTTAAACTTTGTATCCAAAAACAGATCTTTGGAATATTTAAAAATATTAAATCCAAAGAAAATATTTTTTTAATTTTAAAATTTCTTTTTACTCCATAAAAATCAAAAGCGTCTTCTTTTATCCTATTAAATCGCCAAGGTAAAACTAATTCTAACTTTAATCCGACATTTGCAAAAGCCTCGCACATTTTCATTATTTGAATACCGTGTGCTTTTTCTGTTGGCAAACGAACATTGGCAAGATAGATTATTTTCATTATTCTATATCAACTACTTTTCCGCCACGACAATAAAGGATAGAGAAAATAAAGTTGGCATTAATTTTGAAAAGCATAAACCCAATCCTTTTTTTAAGATATTATCTTTGGAAAAATAAGGATGATAATATATTTTTATATTTCTAAAGCCGCTTCTCTTGACAATATTTAGCAAGGCGTTTCTTGTCACCCAATAGCAATGATGTCTTTTGGGCTTATTATTCAGCGGAACTCCCCCAAATAAAACCTGCAATCTGGCTGTTAATGAAACGAAATTGGGAGTTACAATAATAACTTTGTTTTTCGTTATTCTATGCGCTTCTTTGACAACAATTTCTGGACAGTATAAATGCTCAAAAACATCGGTCATTAATACAATTTCAAAACTATCATCTTTATATGGTAAATCACCATCGCTAAAGTCAAACACAGTTCCCTTAATTCCTTTTGCGATAGTTTTTTTAATGGCTGTTTCTGATACATCAATGCCTTCGCCAAAAATATTCCTATCTCTCAAAATCTTCAACAAAAAACCGTCGCCGCATCCCAAATCAAGAACAAACCCCTTATCTATAAATCTTAAAGCCCATAAATGTCTTGGCATTAGTTCTTTCTGATCAGTATTATCCCAATATTTATTTTCAATCTTTTTTAAACTCATATAAACGATTTTTCCTCATTTTTTGCGTTAGCCAATAAATTTTAATGAATAAAACATACTCTATTGGCCAGCTAAAAAATCTCAGTTTCCATCTCAATTTTTCTAATAAATAAAAAGGTATAATAAGGGGGGATAAATAAATCGGATATCTTTTAATATAATCTGTCATTTTCTTACGACTGGTAGCCACAATTGAACAAACTCTCTGTAACCTAATTTCATTAGGAGATTTAATCCAAGGAAAAGCTTCTAAATTACTTGAACTGCTATCCAATGATTTAGCTACCACCCTTGGCCAATCTTCTAATTTATCAGGAAATTTATAGCCCATCCCTTCGCATTGCCGAGCTAATTCATCTCCTGGATAAGGCCGATAGGACTGAGGACTAATAATCTCAATACATGGACCAATGGCTAAGAGTTTGTCAATTAACTCTAATGTTTCAATTCTTTCCGCTTTAGTCTCTGTTGGCAAAGCGCACATAAACGAATAATCAGCTCTAATATCATACCTTTGACAAAGTTTGGCTGATTTAATAATCTGTTCAACGGTAATATCTTTCTTTAAAAAATCTAAAACTCTTTGAGAACCAGATTCAGCGCCAAATAACAATTTATAACAACCGCCTTGTTTTAATTTTTCCAAAAACTGCTCATTAATATAATTGTCTCTAAAAAAATCAACTCGGCAACTTGTTAGCCATCTAAAATTCAGATTTTTCCGTTTTATGCCATCTAAAATTTCCAAAACCCTCTCTTTGCTAACAAAAAAATTATCTTCCTGAAATTTAACTTTTTCATAGCCGAGCTTGTTAACAACATAATCTAATCCCTCCAAAATCTTATCAGGATTTTGAAATCGCCATTTGCGATTATCTAAGGCGGTGTTAACGCAAAAAGCGCAGCGATAAGGACAACCACGACTGGTATTTAAAATAATTGAATCAAACTTCAGTATTTTTGGAGAAAGTAAATTGTAATCCAAAATTGGCAAGTCATTGAGGTCAATCAGCTCTTTTTCTTGATTTCTAAAAATTTTATTATTTTTCTCATAGAACAAACCAGGAATGTTTTTCAAATCACCCTCGCCTTTAAAAAACTTTAACAATTTAGGGAAGGGAAGCTCTCCTTCGCCTTTAATCAAGAAATCAGCCCAAGAACTCTCGGCTACTTGTTTAGGAAAAAGCGTCGGGTGGATGCCACCCCAAACTATTGGAATATTTTTATCATAACTCCTGACTACTTTACTAATTTCTAAAGCGCTAGAGACCTGTGGCGTCATCACCGACAGACCAACACATAGAACCTCCTCGTCTAACTCTTTCTTTAGTGTATCAAAGGGATTATCCTCTACCAGAAAATCAATCAATTTTACTTGATATCCTTGTTTTTTTAATAAAGTTCCAATGGTTAAAATACTAAGCGGGTAACTCTTGGCATCAAAATCAACTTTATGAAATTTAGGATAAATTAATAATACTTTGTTTTTCATAAAATTTAAATGTCTTTCTTAGCTATAATGACTAAACCCGTTATGTATTTAGAGGTAATTTTAGACAATAGATAATAAAGAATATTTATAATCTTCTTTTTAAAGCTCTCTTTGTAATTAGCGCCTAAAGAATACAAAAAGGCGATTTGCTCAACCTTCCAACCATTCTTTTCCAGTAATTGCTTTAATGTTTTTCGGTTAAAATAACAAGTATGGTCTTTATTAACCGTCGGTTCTGATTTGCTGATTTTCTCTGTAATACTAAAAAGATTAAAGCAATTAAGAGTAGTGATAATAAGTTGGCCATTTTTCTTTAAATTCCGGCCAGCTGACTTTAAAAACAATCCTGGATTAGATAAATGCTCAATCAAATCCCCAGAAAAAATAACATCAAATTTCAAATCAAAATTGAAATCTTCAGCATTGGCTTTTTGATAATTTTCTCTATTGCTTAATCTTTTTATATCAAAATCTAAGTCAAGGCCATAAACATTTTTTGAGAGATTCATAAGCAAATTATGAACCCAGTTTTTATCATTGATAGTGACTCCCTGTCCCCAGAACCCAACATCCAAAACCACGTCATCAGGGTTAATTAACTCCTCTATCAGTTCTTTTTTATTTTTATAAATTTTATACTTAGTTTTTTTCATATTGACTAATAATTCTATTTACCAAATTATCCAAATCGTGATTTTTAACCACCTTATCTCTTAATTGTTGAACAATAGCCTGTTTTTTCTCTAATGGCAGGTTCATTAGATTAATAATCTTTTGAGCCAGGTCTTGAGGATTTTTTTTCTGAAAAATAAATCTTTGGTCATCAAGAAGATCAATAAAGGCCTCATTACAAGTCAAAACCAATCTTTCACAAGCCATGGCCTCTAAAACCGCCTTATCCATACTGCCGGTATGGCTTGAATTAATAAATAAATCACAATCTTGATAATATGATAAAATCTTATGATGGGCTATTGGTCCCAAAAACCCTACATAGTTCTTTAGGCCCCTATCTTCAGCCATGTCTTTTAAGTCATTAAAATATTCCCTATCTCTTTTTAACGCCGGTCCGCCCACAATTTGGACTCTTAAATCTCTAATTCCATTTTTAACTAAAATCCCTACTGCCTGAATCAATGTCTGATAATCTTTGGCTGGCGAAATCCGACCAATTGATAATATTTTAAAATAACTCCGCTCATTGCTCACTCTTAGCTGTTTATTAAAGTAATCCACATCAATTCCTTGTCCGATCACTTCAATCTTTTTTCTGTATTTTAGCCGACAACCCTTATCTGAAGAAGTTAAAATCTTATCAGCTAACCAGTTAACTAAATGCAATTTCCAACCAACATATCCATGAGCATACCAAGTAACTAGTTTTTTACCAAATAATTTTGCCCAAGGCGCAGCTAAAATAGTGTATTCAGGATTTTGATGACAAAAAACTCCATTAACTTTCGGCAAAACCCTGAACAACTTGAACGGCAAAACAAAAATCTTAAGGAGCTTGTTATTAGGCAAGGAAATTATCTCAATGTTTTCTGGCAAATCTCCCCGAGCGCTTTTCTGCCAAGTAATCACATAAAGCTTTTCTAATTTCTGCCCAATTTTTTTTACCCAGTTATAAGTAAAGCCGGCTGGCGAAGAATCTTTTTCGTCTACTTTTCTAGTTATCATTAATAATTTCATGTCAAATCTTTCCAAAACTTAATTATTTTCCCGATGATTTTTTCTTGATTAAATTTCTCTCTAACCATTTCTTTCCCCGCCTGCCCCATTTCTTTGGCTTTATCCGGATTATTAAGCAAATACAAAATCTTTCTGGCTAAGGCCTGGCTATCGCCTATTGGAACTAAAAATCCATTTACTCCATTTTTAATAACTTCTTTTGAGCCAGTAGTAGTCGTAGCCACCACTGGCAAACCACAGGCCATTGCTTCAATTAAAACCTTGCCAAAGCTTTCGGAACAAGAAGAAGAAACATAAATATCTGAGGCGTTATAATAATTAATTAAATCTTCCTGTTTAATTTTATCTAGAGAATTTAAAATTAAATTTTCATCTGCCTTTATTTTCCCCCGTAAATAAGATTTACTTCCAATTTGCCAAAAGGCTAATTTTTTATAATCTTGATATACTAATTCAATTGCTTTATATAGTGTTTTATAATCTTTTGATGGATCTTTACGTCCTACATTAATAATTGTTTTATGATTCTTATTTTTTAATCTTAATCCATCTACTTTCCCATTATCATATTTTTCAAATTTCTCTATATTAACTGGCGTAGAAATAACTCTAATTTTATCCTTAGATATGCCAGATTTAATTAATTTATTTTTAATTCCAGAACTAACAACACGAATTCCATCAGCCCTGGCAACTATAAGCTTACTTATCAAGAAAAAAAACCAATTAAACCACCATCGTCCTTTTTCAAAAAGCCAATATTTATTATTCCAGAAATCTCCGTGAAAATGGATTAATAAAGGAACTTTGAATCTTTTTTTGATTAACCATCCAGCCAAGCCAGTTAAAAAAGGATCCTGACAAACGATTAAATCAAACTTATCCGGCCAATAGATATTCTTGGCTATTTCATAAGTATCAAAAATATAATTTAATTTAGTTGAGGAATTGGTTGGATAAACGGTTAATTGAGAACTAATTTTTCTTTTCTTGAGCCATTTTTTAGACATAATAATAATATCTAAACTACCTATTTTTTCGGCATACTTCTGATGACGCTCCAAAACATCGCCGCTGTAATCCGCGCCTAACAAAGTTTTATCAATGCTAATCATTAAAACTCTCATGTTTTTGTTACTGCCCGCCGAGCTATTTTGAATTCTATAGGCCATTTAAAAAACTTTAATTTCCATCTTATCTGACATAATAGAATAAAAATCAACTTAAGTATTTTATTGGATTTAACTGTTGAACCAAGAGCGCTTTTAATGGTATGAGCGCCAAATCTGACATAGGCCTCTAATGATTCAACCAAATCGGCGTTTTCCAGCCAAGGAAAATTACGAGGCGACAAATAATTTAATTCATTCTCAACTACTTTAGCCCAATCATCTAATGATTTTGGAGCAGACCAACCTTTTTCAACGCATTCCTGTTCAAGCACCGAACCAGGATAAGGCCGAAAGGCCTGTGGTCCTAAAATTTGAATTTGAGGGCTTAGTTTAACTAATTGATCAATTACTTTAATTGTTTGATTAATATCTTCTCTGGTTTCGCTCGGCAAACCAACCATAAATGAATATTGAGGAATAATATTGTGTTTCAATGTCTGTTTGGCTGAATAAATAATCTGTTCCGGCTTAATTCCTTTATTGATTTTTTTTAAAACCTTTTCCGAACCGGACTCGCCCCCATAAGACAAAAGATAGCATCCAGATTCTTTCATTAACTTTAGAAGCGTATCGTCGATCATATTATTTCTAATATAATCTACTCTAACTGTTGTTTCCCAAGAAATATTCAATTTCCTCTCAATCATTCCTTGAATAATTGTCTTAGCTCTTTGAATATCAGTAAAAAAATTCTCGTCCCAAAATCGCATTGGCTTATTTTTAAAATATGACTTTCGCTTAATTATTTCTAAATCTTCTAAAACCATCTCTGCTGAATAACCACGCCAAGTATTATGAGTAATTGAATTAATGCAAAAAGCGCATTGGTGAGGGCAGCCCCGGCTGGTATGAGTGGGAATTAAAGTAATTTCTTCTAAAATCTCTTTAGCCAATAACGACCAATTAGGCAAAGGCAAGTCATTCATATTTAAAAACGGTCTTCTTTTGTTAACAATAACCTTATCTTTTTCTTGAAAGGCAATGCCCGAAATATCTTTAAACCTTTTTTGATTTTTAGCGGCTTGAATTATTTCTAATAGACTTGCCTCGCCTTCACCGAACACCGCTATATCAACTAAAGGATGATTAACTGTTTGCTCGGGAAAAAGAGTTGAATGAACGCCACCCCAAACAATCGGTATTTGAGGATTAAATTCTTTAATTAATTTTGATATTTTCAAAGCCGAGCTAACCTGCATAGTCATCACTGATAAACCCACCAAATCAACTTCAGTCAATTCGGACTGAATCAATTCTAAGTAATTCTTCTGACGAATACCGTCAATAATCTTTATTCCTATCCCTTTTTGATCTAAATAAGAAGCCAAAGATAAAAGCCCGACTGAAATACTCGTTTCATAATTCGCTTTAGAAATATTAAAAGGTGGATTGATTAATAAAACCCTAGGCATTTTTTATAGATTCTAGAACTAAAACCATGATGGCAAAAAGGTTTTGTCTGAAATATTTGAATATTTATCCTTTTGAGCTAAAACCCAAATATTTGGACCAAATCTTTGAAGTAATGGCTCAAGAACTTTATTTAAATAATTTGATTTTGTTCTAATATAACCAGAAAAATCAATTATTTTATATCCAGACGCCGCCAAGAGAAAAGTCAAAGTTTCTTTATTAAAGGCATATAAATGCTCTGGACTTTCATGAGTTTTAAAAATTGAAGGTTTAGGAATTTGAATAATTAAACGACTTTTATCATCAAGATATCTTCTAAGCTTAAATAAAAATCTAAAAGGACTAACCATATGGATTAAAAAATCAGTACACCAGACTAAATCAAATCTTCCATTAATTACCGGTAAATCTTCTTCTGCATTTGCGCTAATAATATTTAGCCCCAGCCCTTTTCCAAAGTCAACTAAATAGTCATTAGTATCTATTCCCACAGAATCTTGGTTAAAATGAATTAGGTTATGTCCTGGACCGCAGCCAATATCAAAAATTCTCAAAGAATCTTTAATATTAAATTTATTATAAATATAAATATGGTTATTAAACCAATCTTTAAAAAATTTATTATAAATCCTTAGATTTTCTTCATCGTCATAACAACCTTTTGATAGAATTATTTTTTTTAATTCATCTTGATTTCTATGCATATATTGAAATATTAATTATTATCTATACTTTTAAAAACATTGATTGTTTTTCCAACTAAATCATCCCAATTAAACCTTTTTAAATCTTTTTTAGCCTGATTAACCAATTTTTCTGCTAAATTTGGATTATCTAAAATCAAATTAATCGCTTCTAGCCATTGTTTTTTATTCCGATAATCAACCAACAAGCCCGTCTCCTTATCTTTGATGGTCTCTGGATTGCCTCCGGCTTTAGTGGTAATAATTGGCGTACCTACTTTCATTGCTTCTAAAAGTACATGCGACATTCCTTCGTAATTCGTATTTAAAACAAACACATCTGCTATTTTCAAATAATCAATTACTCGCTGACGATTAACTATCCCGACAAAGGAAACATTATTTCCTAACTCTAACCCTTGAGTTAACTTTTCTAAATTAGCCCGTTCCGGACCCTCACTAACAATAATAAATTGAATCTGACCATATTTTTCTATTAATTGAGGTATTAATTCAATTAACATATCTATTCCCTTCCAGACAGTTAAACGCGCGTTAGTTAAAATAACTTTACCTTGAAGATTAAGTGCTTTTTTTAATTCTCCTTTAGAAAATAAAACTGCCTTATCTTCTAAGAAATCAATTGAATTGTAAATTACTTTAATTTTCTCTTCGGGCACGCCTATTTTTTGAGCTAAATTCTTAAGAAAATAACTAACCACAATAACTTTATCAGAATTAAGTAAAATTTTCTTTCTTGTTCTTTTACGTTTTTCGATAAAAGAAGAATATTCTTTTTCCTGAAAGGTTAAAATATCATCCGTGGTTTCTCCCTGATTTAAAGCAGTTTCCCAAGCCGAATCACCCACAAATCTAGTCACTAATTTCTTTCTTAAAATCTTTTTAATAATCAAGCCGGTAAATCCGGGCGTATATAAATCTTGATTATAGATAATATCCGAAGATAGCCCCATAAGCAGTCCTTTTATTAAAAACAAAAATGATTTTACGGGCGAAGGCCATTTATCGCAAACCACCTTAACTAGATAAGGATATTTCTCAACCTCGCTTTTTTTACCAAAAGTCAAAACTTTTATTTGATAACCGCGCCCAATTAATTCTATATTAAGCGCTTTTAATAAAGTTGGCGGTCCGCCAACACCCTTTAAAAAAACTCCGGTTAAAATTAAGATTCTTTTATTTTTGGTCATTATTCCAATCTAATTTATATATCTCTACGGTTGGTCCTAACTGTTTAGCCGCCCAAATATCAATCAATGGATTATCTAATCCTGTGGGAAAAAGCAATTCTCGATTAGTTCGGTCGCTTTTAAAGGGACTAAACTTTTTAATAAGTTGACCTTGTTTCTGAGCTATCTGATATTCAACGTATTTTTCTCTTTCAAAACTCATTGAACGAAATAATAAAACAAAATAACTAGGTTCTACCTTTTTAAGAAACTCGTAAACAGCTAAAATATCGTTATTCTTATATTTCATTACATCGCCAAAATCCAAAATTAACTTACTGTTTGGAGGATAATTATCTGATTCAAGAGAAAATAAAAACTGATTTCGTTGACTTAATGACCCATTTAAAAAGAATTTCGTTTCTATGCTTTCTTTAGTTGGAGTTAAAGTTTGTATAGATTGTTGCAAAAGAATCAGTTCATCTGATGAAACATTTTCTTCCAACCACTGGCTAGCTTCGTCCCTAGAATATGGTCTATCCATTAATTGAACAAAACGAGCTGCCTGAATAAATTCAAACGTTAATAAAACTATGACAATAAAAAATATCCATTTCTTATATCTATTTAAATTATCAAAAAAATTTATCAAAAGTACTCCTAAACCAATACACAAAAAGGGAATTATAGAACATAACAATCTAAATCTGCCTCCATAATCTAAAAAAGCAAAAACAATAGAATAAGGAGCAACAAAACCCCACCAACCAATGATTGCCTGGTTGTAAAAACTACCCTTAACAACGATATTTTTTCTATAAACAAAATATAAAAACAAAAAGATAACTAATAGTAATCCCAAAGCTAATTCATGGTAAAAAAGCATCTTAGAAATAGTAACAAAACCCATACCCAGACTATGAACCGTAAAAGGTGAATTAAAAAGATTTATTGACACACCATCGCCACTATTAGTTATACTGACGTCTAAATTAAAAAAGACATGTGGATAAAATAAAAAAGAAGTGATTAAAAATACAATTAATCCAATTACAAAACGGGAAGAAAAAATAGTTTTTAAGAAACTAATGAATCGAAAACTAGAATCTTTTCGCTCTAAAAAGTAATTAGCTAAAATAACAAAAATAAAAGTAAAAATTCCGCCGTAAAAAGTACCAACAGCTAAACCTGTACTCAAAGCTAAAAGCAAATATAAACTCCAGCTTTTTTTCTTTAAACAAAGCAGATAGAGATAAAAACTTAAAAGAATAAAAAAAGCAACGGGTACATGTGGCCGAACTTGTTGAGAAAACTGAATGCTTAATAAGCTAAACGCCAAAACACAGGTAGCCAAAAGCGAACCTAAAATAATCTTTTTCTCTTTGAACTTAAAAAATATTTGTTTAACTGTTAAATATACTAAAACAATAGATAAAATGCCAAAAATAGCTATTAATATCCTGCTCTGCCAATAAAATTCATCAATATGAAAAAATAAATAATTAATAAATTCCTGAACAGAAGAAAAAAATCCAAACCAGCTACCCAATAAGTAAAAAATTCCATAACCGAATAAAAACAAATAAGGAAGCACATAAGGATATGCAATTGCTTCTTGTAAAAAAGAAAAATCCCCTTCCATTATCCCTTGACCTAAATCCATTGCCTCCCTAACTATTTGGGTATCGACTTCGCCAATCCATGACTTGGACTCAAAAGGATATATCCTCAGAAACAAACCCACCAAAATAATTAAGACTAAAATAATAAAATATTTTCTATTTTTCATATTTTCCTAAAAAAAATACTTCCATCTTTTTAGCGATGAAATCCCATTGATATATATTGCTAATAAATTTTATTCCATTTTTCGCCAACATCTTTTTCAGAGATTCATCTTCCAAAATCTCTCTAATTTTTTTAGCAATATCCTGAGGATCATTAACCTTACAAAAAAGTCCAGTTCCTTGGCCTGCATGCTCTGAAGGATCCGCAAGAAAATCAGTAATACCTCCGACTCGAGTTCCAATTATTGGCGTACCACAAGCAAACGCTTCTAAAAAAACATTACCAAATCCCTCCGAAAGAGAAGCTCGAACAAATACATCAGCCATTGAGTAGTATTTTGGTAAATCATTGTAATCAATTTGACCTAAGAAAATTACTCTATCTTCAAGATTTAACCTTTTAGTTAAATTCTTTAATTCTTTTTTCTTTTCACCGCTCCCAATAATTAAAATCTTAAAAGGGAATTTCAAATATTGTCCAGCTTTAATTAAATCATCTATACCATTTTTCTTAACCAGACGAGATACAGTTAAAATGACTTTTTCGTCTTTAATCCCTAATTCTTGTTTTAATTTATTAATAATTTGATCGTCTATTTTTTTAAACTTATCTGTATCAACTCCATTAGGGACTATCTTAACTTTTTCTTTTTCAGCTCCCATTTGAATAGCCCAATCAGAAAGAAATCTGCTAATTGCTTGAATATAATCAGCTTTTTTAAAAATCTGACAAAACCAAAATTTTAAAATACCAACCTTTTTCTCAATTTCTTTAGGCGGATCCCCTTCTTGCAAGGTCAATAACCATGGCTTATTTGGGTATTTCTTTTTAAAACGCAATCCTAAAAATCCCCCAAAAGAGGCCATAATTGACCAAGTCAATTTATATTGATTTTCTTTTTCTAATTGAATTGCCTTTTTTAGACCCAGAAAAGGCAAACGATATTTATCAAAATTAGATCCAGAACCAACCCGGTAAACATTAACATTTCCTATTTTTTCACAACCAACTAAGTCAGGTTTAATCTTGGCTGTAATCATATCAAACTCAAAACCATTAATCCGGTCGGTTATCTCCTTAACTGCCACTTCCGCCCCACCGATTAAAGGAAAATATGCAGTAGAAAAAATTAGAACTTTTGGCGCTTGATTATTAGCCATATATGCCTTAATATACTAGAAAATGGCTAAAAAATCAATCCTATACATTATTACCAAATCAGTCTGGGGTGGAGCGGCTAAGTATGTCTATGACCTCTCAACTAACCTAATGGGTAAGTTTGATGTGGCTGTGGCGGCAGGCGGGCAAGGTCAGTTTTACAAAAAGATAAAACAAACCAATATTCCATATTATCAAATCACCAACTTCCAGCGAACTATTAATCCTCTTAAGGATTTACTCGCTTTTTTTGAGATTTTAAGCCTTCTTTTCCAATTAAAACCAAATATTATTCATGTTAATAGTTCTAAGGCAGGCGGGGTTGTCGGCGTAGCCGGTCAGATTTACAGATTTTTTTCCCATCAAAAAATTAATCTAATTTTTACAGCTCATGGCTGGGCCTTTAACGAAGATAGATACAAATGGCAAATTAGCCTAATTAAACTCTTCAGCAAAATAACTGCTTTGTTTTATGATAAAATCATCTGTGTTTCTCAATACGATCGGCAAATAGCTATTGAAAATAGAATTGCCCCGGCTAATAAATTAGTTGCGATTCATAATGGCATTGATATTGAAAATATTTCTTTTTTTTCTAAAGAAGAAGCTCAAAAGAAGCTGCTCGGCAAAACTTCCCCTTTGGCTATTGGAACAATTGCTGAATGGACTAAAAATAAAGGGCTTTTTTATCTTTTGGATGCTTTGAAGGACTGTCCCTCCAATACAGTCCTTCAAAGAAGGACTGTATTGGAGGGACAGTCCTTGGATATTATTTTAATCGGCAGCGGCGAAAATCCAGATAAGGAAAAAATTCAGGACTTTATTAAAAAACACCAAATTAAAAATGTCCATTTAATCGAATTTATTGATAATGCCGTTTCCTATCTCAAGGCCTTTGATATTTTCGTTCTTCCATCCCTTAAAGAAGGCTTACCCTATACAATTATTGAAGCCATGACCGCTAAAGTGCCAATTATTGCAACTAATGTTGGAGGAATACCAGAAATAATTTCTTCAAATTTAATCACACCAAAAAACAGCCGAGTATTGGCTGAAAAGATTACTGAACTTATTGAAATTATTAATAATGATCCAGAAAAAATTAAAATAATAACACAAAAAAACAGAAAAAGAATAGAAAAGGAATTCAGTTTAGAAAAAATGATTGAAAAGACAAAAAATATATATATATTTGATATTTAATTTATTTATTCCAAGGTATAAACCTTGAATCATCATCAGGGTCCACGGTGTAACTTATATCATCTAAAAGATCCAGGTTCTGTCCAAAATAATAGTTAAATAAAATACGGAAAGTATTAACGGGAGTAATAGAATCATATAGCAGCTGATCTCCTCCACCCGGAAAATAATAAGCATTAAATATGGGAAATGAATATTTACCGGGAACAATCAGCTTTCTTGCGCGATCAGGTTGAGCAAATTCTTCTATTACATCGCGGTAATCATAGAAAGGAAAACCATGATCACCCTGCACTATTATAATTGGTTCGGGATCGGAGTTCTCTAAAAGTATATTAACCAAATTTTCAATTTCTTTGTTTATATACACAACATGATCCAGGTAATTCTTTATGACACCCCTATTTTCACACTCTTCTTCTGTCAGAAAATCCCCATTTTCATCAAAAACACATGGGCCCTTCGGAACCAAAAAATGCGCGAATACAAAAACGGGCAAATTTTCTTTATTCGGAATCTCAGCAAGTTTCTGAAGTTTAAACTTTTCCCTTTCCCACTGGATTAATCGTCTGTCCAAAAACTTAAATTTATTGGCAAGCGCATCAAATCTGTCTCCAAATAAGTTCTGTACGGGCCTGAATAAAGTACTGTGCCATACAGCGGTTTGATATGGAGAAAATAACCCTAAATTTATATTCTCATCAGCATATCGGTTAAAATAAGTAAAAGCATCAGCGCCAAAATGAAAATACTTATAACCATACAACTTGAGAAAATCTTTGACCTGGTGATCTTCTGCCAATATAAAATGTCTCTTGTGTGCGCTTGGATCTTGGAGATAGCGCATATTTAAAGAAGACGGCAGTGAAAATAATGTCTGTGGATAATTGCTTTTGCTTTTATCCGCAATAAAAAATCCTTTTTCTCTAAAGAAAGCAACTGTCTCGTCAATTTCTTCAAGTCCCATAACGTCTTTTATAACCTCCTGTGATGAATATCCGTCCAGAATAATGTAGTATATGTCTCGAAGCTGGCTCGTCTCACCATCATCAACAACAATTTTCATATCGTTGTGTCGCACATCCATATACGCAGTGTAATATCCCGCCACCACCTGAAAGAGAGATATTAAAACAAATATTCCCACAGCGATGGCCATAGCTCTATTCACATTCGACAGATCTCTCTTTGTTTTTTTAATCAAGAGCAATAAAACAGCGAACATTAGAAAAAGAGCAAAAAACGCCCAACGCCAACGCAATTGTATAAAAGAATTGTAGAAAAAAATATTATAAATATAGTCAAAAGATAGAGTTATTAAAAGAAAAACGGAAGATATTATAGCAGATTTCCCAAAATCGCGGAAAAAAATCCATGAAAAAAATAGCACCAACCCTCCAAATACAATTAAGACGATAAGTGTTGGAAGTACCTCTCGCAAAGGCGCTTCGCCAAAATTTTGCCCCCACAAAAACACTGCCGACAGTATGGCAAACAAAAATGGGTGCACAAGGTAAGGTTTTTTTATCATGAACTTTTCTGACACATAAGATATAATTTTCTTTTTGAGCCAATTATGTTTTCTTTTAATTTTATTGAAAAATATTTTCCAAATTCCTTTTCAAAATTCTTTTCATAATAGTGAGTAAAAATATCTTTCCGCGTCGCAAGCAAATGTCGAACCTGTGAATCGGTTTTAGGAACAAATTCTATAATAAGATTTTTACATAGTCTACTAAAATATTCAGCTATTTTTTTAAATGGAAGATTGTTGGAAATAGCAAGATGATGAACAAGCGCCAATGCCAAGACAATATCAGCTGGCCCGCGTTCTTCTAAAGACATCCTCTCTTCATTGCCCCAGCCGATTCCAGAACTTGGATTAGTAAGGTCTAAAATTAACGGCAAGATATTCTTCTCATTTCGTTTTTTACTTTCTAAATAGTTGTTTTCAACAGCCATAGGATCAATATCAAATGATATGGTTTCAATACCCATATCGCTTGCGATACGGCTGAATACACCGGTATTTGCGCCTAAGTCCCAAACAGTTTTTGGTTTTACAATATTCAAGAATTCAGAAACAATCTTTTTCTTTCTTAGAAAAGTGTCCGAAGAATAATTAGTATTATTATAGTAATTTTGCCATTCTGTATCCTGTTTTTTCAAACGCAAATTATTTACTGCTGATTTCAAGTTATCAATAAGAGCGATGAGATTTCTGCGAGGCATTTTAAAAGATACGGCCTTCTTTCTGATTGAGAACTTTTTTTGGCCTTTCGCATGAAGATGAATATTAAAAAAAGCGGAAGGCCTAAACATTGTTCTAAGGGGAAGTAGCGAGCTCGCAAGATCGAGTGGTATACCGTCAATAAAAATGCGTAAGAGTTGACTCAAACGCAAGTCTTTATATCTCATAAGAGATAATGGCGCAAGAAAGTGTTGACAAAATTGGCGGTAACCAACCCACAGAGAGCCATCCTCGTATTTCTCAAAAGATAAAGTATCTATAAATATGGGCTTGCCGTTTCTAAATTGAACATTGAACGCACTGGCATCTTTAAGAATCATGTTCGCCTCAATAGCTCGTTTTTGAATCTCAAGAGTTAAAAGAGCTGCATCTTTCAACTCACTAAAACACCACTCGTAAGGATATGAAATAAAAGAGATCCTTTCGGGGCAAAGAATTTTATAAGTTTCGGGAGTGGTTTTAAAATCGGCATCAATTTCGCTGTGGCGAACAAGTAATCCATCATGTATCAATAATTTGTAAAGCCCTGATTCTTTTGCATAGTCATAATGTCTGCGGTATGACTGCGCAACACTTCTATATAAAACTCCTTCCTTGATAAAAAGATATCCGCTTGGATCTCGAAAGGAGGCAGCGATTTTTATAAAATCGCATTCGGCACTATTTTTGCTGTTGTTGTTTATGTTCATCGATTGAATCAGCTTTTGTCTGATCGTCTTTGTCTTTGCTCAAAAAATATCTAGAAATACCTCTGATTTTTCTCCCAAAAAACTTAAAATAAAAACCCGTCACCGCTATAAACGCGATTACGGCCTGTATAATAAAACTTCCAGTGCCTGGATCGATATATGCTTCAGCAGCCAACGGATCTGCTAACATTAATAAAGAAAAAAACAGGACTAAAATAAAATCTGTTTGACACTTGAAAATTTTCATAATTATAATAATTCGATACTGAATAAAGATATTTTAACACCAAAGCAATAACAAAACAAATACCGCATGTTAATTACGACTTTATTCATAAGTCAATTCTATTTAATAATATAAAGTTAATAATAGATCGATTTTTTAAGATTATACTTTCCACTGGTCTATATTTTTCCATAATCTCTAAATAAGTATCGTAAGCGCCTCTTAACAAATATATTCTTTTATCCTGATACTTATCTAATTTTTCTTCTAAATCTTCTTTTGATTCTATACTAACCAATAAAGCTTTTTTAGATAAATTCGCGCCGGCTAGCGATAATTTAGACATAGCCCAATCTTTATGCCAATAAAAAACAATATCTTGATCGTTGATATAATCAGCTAAATCCTGATAAGTCCGCAAATCCCCATCGATCTTAGTTTGCAGACTTAATTGAGACGCTTTAGCTTCATAGTTTATAAAATAATTTTCGGAAAATCCATAAGTTATTCCGTAAGTCTTATATTGACTCAATGGCAGATTAATACCTCTCGCAAACAAAGATAAGGATATCAATAAAGAAATTACAAATAAAATTCTAGTTATCTTATTCACTATCAAACAATACCCAGCAACGATTAATAAAATAACTGTTAAGAAAATTGAATATCTTTCTATGTCAAACCAGCCATACCTATACCAACCAGCTAAATAAATAAAGAATACGGCCAAAAGGCTAAGGATAAAATAAAAATATTTTCTATTCTTTTTAAACAAATAAATTAATCCCAAGCCAGATGTCAAAAACATGGGAAATCCAACTGATTTTAATATAATTAGCGAGGAGGCAATAAATTCTTTGAAAGTAGGCATCACCGAACCGTAGTTTGATAAAAAAGAGAAAAAATTATAATCATTAAATAAGCCGTAAGTAAAAATCATTAAAAAAATGGCCGCTAGCCAGCCGCCGGACAAAGTTAAAATTCTCTTAAAATTCAACTCTTTTCTATGATTAACCAACCAATAAACAGCCAGGGGCGCTATAATTAAGCCGTATAAAACTCGGGTCATCAAGCTGAGATAGAGAAATAAACTGCTTAACCATAGATACTTATTTTTATCTTTTTCAACAAAATCTATAAAAAACACGATGGCGTAAAGAATAAAAAAGAGAGCGAAAATATCACTCATGGCTATTTCACTCCATCGCCAAATAATTGGATTAATCAGAACAGTTGCTGTGGTTAATAAGGCATAATAATGATTCTTTAAAATTTTCTTTGATAAATTGTAGATTGGGAATAATAGCAAAGAACCGAAAACAGCGGCGGTCAGATTTGGCAAAAAAACTATTGACCATTTGTCAGTTAAAAAATGGCCTATCTTCATTACTAAGGCCAGAAGAATAATCCAAAAAGGATAACCAGTGCTGTGAGCGTTAATGTATTGGCCATTGACGGCTAATGTTATTGCCTTATCAACAAAATTAAAGGCATCATTATGCACCAAATTAGAACCTAAAAAATATAACCTAGATAATATCACCAAAACAAATAAAAAGAACAAAAGAAACTTTTCCTTTTTAATAAACTCTATAATTTTACTCATAAATCAGGTAACTGGTCTTTTAAATCAGGATTAATTTTCAAAGTTTCTTGTGTATAATACCTGGCTTTTTCTATATTATTTCCTCCTTCGTTATTAGGCCCTTCAGCAAAATAATTAGCTAAATACATATAATAGCTTTCTGCTTCAGCTGGATTAATTTCTGCTCCATTAATCATTATTCCTTCTATTAAATTAGCTTTTTCGGTCATATCATAACGATACAAAGAAACCAAACCATGATAATAAGTGTAATTATCAGTACTCATGCTTAAAACCTTTTGATAATATTCTTCTGCTTTTTCATATTCACCCATATTAAATAAATATAAATCAGCCAAATTACCATAAGCCAGAGCTTTGTCAGGATTATAATCAATCGCCTCAAGCCATGCCTTCTCTGCGCCAGGATTATCTCCTAATCGTTTCTTTAAAATACCAACATTAATCCAGCTTTCATAAATATATTCACCATCTCTTAAATCTTGATATTGTTCATTCAAATCTTTTAAGCTAAATTGTAAAATTTCTTCATTCATTGTTTCCAAGGCATTAGGAAAATCATCGGCTGTATATATTTTATCTAAATCAGTTTCGTCTTTGTTAGATTTATAAAAATCAGCCAAATAAAAATAAGCCGTTAAACTGGCTATGATAATAACTAAAACAGTATAAATGATATTTTTCTTATTCATAAAGCGTATAATATTCAAACTCTAATCATAAGTCAATAAGTTATATCCTCGCCAGCAATATAAGCATCTCTATCAGTATTATTAATCATATAGATAGAATCACTGTCATAGCCCTGGTTCGCAAATTCTTCAGCTGTAATATTCAGCCACTGCTTAATCCCTGTATCTCCAGATGGGAATAATTTGTGAACCTTATCATCTCCTTCGGCCCTGACTAAATTAGAAATAATATATTCATCCATTGTCGCCTGATTAACATCTTGAACATTTTCCCACTTTAAATGACTGTAACTTTCAAAAACATGAGGACTAAGAATTAATCTCTTAAGCTTCTTATCCCCAACTATTTTGACAATATAAATGTCAAATTCAGCTAAACCTTCGGCATTAGGGTTGCGAATAAGATCACCATCAATAAGACCTGACTCTGGCTCAGGCTCAGGTTCTGGCGCAGGAATAATTTCCGGCTCCGGCTCTGGTTCTGGTTCTGGTTCTGGTTCTATAACCTCTTCTACGGGAACATCGCCGATAATAGCAGTTCCATAATTAAGATTTCCGCCTCTATCTTGATAAGCAATAGCAAACTTTGTTTCTGAAAGACCTGTTATAGAATTACAACCAGTAGAAGTTGGATTAAAAGTATAATTTAAATCAAAATTAATAATATCATCTGAAACAACGCCAATAATAGCCCGGCCATAATTCAAACCAGAATCACCTTGATAAGAAACTACAATCTTATTTTCAGATAACATATCTGCTGAAACATAGCTAGTCGCTCCAGTATTAAAAACATATTCCGAACCATAGGTAATAACACTTCCAGAAACATCGCCGATAATAGCAGTTCCATAATTAAGATTTCCGCCTCTATCTTGATAAGCAATAGCAAACTTTGTTTCTGAAAAA
>Ga0265596_1000092_pt1 | contig 59243 bp, 73 predicted proteins | sample saktaG_FD_190143 | JGI IMG/M metagenome (GOLD analysis project Ga0265596, IMG submission 190143) | Saline water microbial communities from Sakinaw Lake, British Columbia, Canada - sak_2013_06_06_60m | ecosystem: Environmental > Aquatic > Non-marine Saline and Alkaline > Saline ...
TTTAACGATTCAGCGGCTCAGAAGCGAACCGACCGCCGATACTCGTACTCGTAAACCAGCGATAGTTAGTCGCATTACGGGACCGAGAACCCGAATTCGTCCCAAGAGCCCAACTCGCGCCAGCAAGCACCTTTACGTCTCCGTATGTCCCTTGCCTATAGAGCGAGCCCTTCCCGCCCGATAAATTGTAATATGTAAATGCAAGTTCAGGCGAAACGCTACTTGATTCCACTGTTTCGTCTGTGGCAGAGCCAGTAATTGCATTAAGGTTTGTTTCTGTTTGGTCCTTATATACAGCTACGCCTGTTGGCGACGCTTTATAGGTAACTTGCAGTGTATGTGTATGCGCCCCACCATCGAATCGATATGACTGATCCAGAAGCCACTGCCACATAACTCCACACGCATCCTCAACACCGATATTGCTTATCATTCTTCTTGATGCCGTATCAACATGTGCACCAGTTGTTACAGGGTCTGCTGTACCAAATATATTCGTCTCCTCATTACTACCAGCCGCAATTATTTGGAACTGGAAATCGTTCAATAATCTCTTTTTTACTGCCGCACCATCGTCAACGAAATCCATCCAGTCTCTTGTATCTGAAATTCTCCCATTAAAAACTGATGCTGTATTTGCGCCCGTGCCACTCGCTAAATAAACATCTACCCAGATATTTGCTTTCTCAGAAAATACCATCCCTGCTGGCGATGACACGGGGCGATGGTTATAATCCCAGATGCTTTCAGGCAGAATATCTCCCGTAGCAAAGTCCGTTAAAGCATGTCCTGATATAGTACCAACTGCAAGACATAGGCAATGAAATCCGCCAATTAGCCTTGATGTAGTGGTTGTATAGCCAGTTGGGGCTGAAGCATTAGCGGAAACAAGTATCTTTGCCACATTCCCTGCTTGCTCACAGGCATAAACATAAAAGTCTACACCTGCGCGAGTAGCGGCAACGCGATAATCAGTCCCTATACTGTCCCATGTCGCTTCGAGAGATAAATCATAATCCGTTTGTGCAGTTATAGTGTATACTTTGCTGTTTAGATAAACAGCCAACTTCGCAGGTGATTGCAAAGTGTATCGGTCAGATGCCGTTGAACGTCCTTTTATTTGCCATTTATCCGATCGCTCTCTATTATAGAGTCCCATGAACATATCTAATGAAGTTGCTGTCCCACCGTTGGCAGTTGGCAAAGGGCTATCCAGAACAGCTATCGTTCCTAAGCCAAGATTGCTTCTAGCGTTTGTGGTGTCTGATGCACCCGTTCCGCCGTCTGTAACAGGCACATCTGTTCCCTCTGCCCTGTATATGTATTTCGTGCCTATCGTAACCGCAGTTGGAATATCGGTTGCGATAGAAGGCACTCCAGCCCCGCTTGTTACCAGAACGCCACTATTGCCAGTGTCCAACAACTCAAATGAATCAGAATCAGAATAAACCAATTTATTCGCTGATGCCGTTAATGCTTTACTCGTACCACCATTTCCCAATGTTAATGGGTTGGTGAGCGTCAATGCCGCAAATGTTGGGCTTGATGCCTGTTTGACAGCCTGATCGAACCAGTCGGATATTGTCGGATTTCCTGATAAGGTTATCGTCCTGTCAGCATCTCCTGTTATAAGCGTCAATGCCTTATCGCCCGTCAGATTGCTAGTAGTCTTTATTTCCAATGTGTTTGAATCATCGCTGTCGTTTATTTTTAGCGAATCTGCTTTTACGACTCCTGTTGTGGTTAGAACATTAGTTGATTTATTCCATGTAAGATCGGCATCTCCTCCTAAAGTGATTCCTCCATCATTAAACTGGACTTGGGTGTCTGAGCCACCCGGCGATGCCGGCAATGTTGCGCCAGAATATGTAAATGTCCCTAAACCTATATTGGTGGGGATATATGGTGAGTGAAATTTGCCAGATATGGTAAATGTCTTTAAATTGTCAACTGATAACGTTACTCCATTACTGAACCAAACCTCTACTAATGCCCCCGCTGTTACATCATTCGAGAGCTTATACGTTCCGGGCGGCACATACAGTATCTTATTAATCGCCGCCGCACATGCCGATATAAAGGCTATTGAATCATCAGTCGTACCATCACCCCTCGCACCATGAGGTGATTCTCTGACATTGACCCAGTTCAATAATTCATATCGCTGTTGAAGATGGGCTATCTGTTGCCCAAATGCAAAATTAGCGAATAACACAAAAAGTAGGATGGATATACATAATGTTTTTTTCATAGCTTAATACTCCACGCATGATTTGATAGCGGTTATCTTCAAAAGCGTATTTGTCGCATCAGTCATAGCCTTTACTGATACCCGAATGAAATCTGCTTCTAAAGGCGTTATTGGAATTTCGGGATCCGCAGTTGCCGCAGAAGTCAAAAATTCATGTTCATTGAAAACATAAGCAGATACCCCTCCCGCCTGTGTCTTTTCTACTTCCTGAACAAAATCTTGGTCATTATCTGATTTCTCAATCTTTATCCTAAACCCCGCTGATGATCCCTTTGTGAACTCACAATTTAGAATTAATGTCTTATATCCCTTGAAGTCAAAAGAAGGTAAGGCGACATAGCTTGTCGTCAATACCGCCGATTCCCTTATAACTGCGGATGTCTTTTTTGCTCTTATTGCTCTTATCAATCCTACACTCATGGCACAATCCTTTCTCTACATTGAAATATCAAATCTATCTGTATAATTCTTATATATGGGCTTAAATTTTGTGGTGTCATATACATCATATTTGCCATAGGTCGTGTCGATCCCCAATGCCAATCAATAACACCTGCGATACCAAGCCCTCCAACCTTATGCGCACCTAAAACAGCACCTACATCCTTGAGAATATCCAGTATGCCCTTGTTGACGTTCAGACTCTCACTAACAACTAAATCCCCTATCTTGCCCTTATCTGCAACGGTCATAGCCACAAGGTTGAGTATAAAGTCATATTCCATATTATTCGTCACGGGATATGCCGGTGCTGTGGTATTGCCGAACTCAAGAAACATCCACGGGAACTGGCTTGGATGTAATAAGTCGTCATTGATGGGTGCAAAGCCCCTCTGCTTTGTCTTGAAATAACCATAAGTCGCGTCGCCATTAGCTCTATCGAAAACATCAAGTATGGTGTCTATTCTGTTGTATATCAATGGTGGGAGTGTGAATATCATCTAAAAACCTTCTTTGTTTCATCCTTAATCTTCTTATGCAAATAATCATTAAGCCCCTTGACCAAGTTTTGATGTAGCTGTGTTGAGACAGCCAATAATGCCCAGACTGGACGTGGCGGCAAGTTTGCCTTGCCTGCATAAGCACCCGTCTCTAATGCCGCAGGATATGGGAATCCCGTCAACCCCTGAAAGTAATTAGGATCAACACCCCACGTCATTTCAGAAGGTAGCGACTCAAACAGATTGCCTTTATATCCCTTCCGCGTTGACGCTCTGAAATAAACGTCCCTTGCCCTTAACATCGTTCTACCCGGATATAGTGTTGATTTTCTCAACTTATATCTCGTTGATAGTGGAGACCATAAGCCATAGCCTTCAGTAGCGAATATTCTTGCGGTCTCTTCAACGACAATCTTTCTCGCCCATCCATCCCAGAAATCCGATAAGTCATTGATAACCTCTCGCTCAATATGCTCAATCCAGTATTTGAGGCGTTCTAATGGTGGATCAATGTCAAATTCTATTGAAATAGGCATTATTTTTCCTCATAATTGCAACAGCAAAAATCTTCACCTGTGAGCAAAGTAATAGGCATTTTATCTGCTTTACTTGGGATAATAATCATAGCTGAATCAGAACTATTAAATTTATCGCCCAGCTTTGGGCTTTTGCAAGCACCTGCTGAAAACTCGAACTCAACATCCTTGAATCCATTTTTATCAATATTAAAGGCGGTAATAGCCGACCTTATATCCCAAAATTTGCACGTCTCGCAACGTTTACGCTTTTTGAGATTAACAAGCCTTTTTGTGGATGGGTTTTTTTTACCACTATCGGAAACATGCACAACTGTTTCATTCATCATCTCACCTCTTGCGTTATCGTTCTCTCATGTCTCATTGACATTATCAGCCGATTCACCATAGATACCGATCTTGTTGTCAATTCAGATATATCCTGATTGATAAATCTTTGCTTGAGTGATGCCCAGACAGCGTTTTCGTATCTATAAGCCCAACTGACAGGATCGCTGCTTATCGCTGAACTAAAAGCCGTCCCGATCCTTGATGCTGTCAGCATAGCAACCAACTCTTTTAGTAATGGAACATTGCTATCCTCGTCTATCTCATAGACTGTTGATAAATAGGCTATAATCTCCCGAACAACGCCATTTTCCATGTATTGTGCGTCATTCTCTGGATATGTATCACCTATATTGATTACGCTTTCATCATTCAAAAACCGTTGGATGTCGCTTGTTGACGACCAGATATATTCCAACTTCGTCAATCTACAAGTCATCTCTGTTTCTATCGCTATTGTTGCCGACAACGCTATCTCTGCCATCTATCTCAACTCCTTACGCCAAAAGCGACATTACCAACGGAATCGCTAAACTTTTTCAAATATGATTCTGCTAATGTTGTTAGATTTGTAACAGCTTCCTTTGAGCTTGCAAACGTGGACTCTACCGACTCGCCAGAGGCTTCTGAAACCCTTAATTGATTCACTTGCTCTTGCGAACCTGCGGATAAGGCTATCTGTTCAGCCTTGTAGCTACACGCTTGGTATAAAATGTGATTGTAAATTGTCTCAAGGTAAGTGTCTTTTATGGTTGACATTGTTTGGAGGATAGAATACTCAATGTCATAAGTCGTGAATGATGTGCCAGATATCGCTCCACTTGTGGTAGGATCAATATAAAAGCTCTGCTCTATCTCATCTGTGTATGATGGCAACTGAATTGAGCCAAGTCTTAGTTTATTGCCATCGCCTTCATCTTCTAGTGACCATGATATAGCATGTAATGAGTCGCTATCTCTCACGCCATAGACATCGAGACAATCATCGGGAAGATCAACAGGGTTCGTATCACTGTCATACTCGTTATCAGCATCAATACGTTTTTCAGGCTTCTTTCGGCTGAACTCTATCAACGCCGAGTCAATAAATGTGCTTAGGGTTGCATCTGCAAAGCTGGCAAGCAAAGCTGATTTTGTCTTAATATATGTTGTAAATGATGATTTGGTATAGCTGGACATTGTTAAACATCCTTAAAGGGTGGGACGCAACGGGGAGGCTGTTGCGCCCCTGTTTGGCTATCATGGGTGATCGGGATAGCCAAAACTTATATTATGCCGCTACGACAGCCGCTCCGGGTGTCAAAGGTTCCCATACGACCTTAAAAACGACAGTTCCATCAGTAAGATTTGCCGCACCGATGGTTAAGAATATATCCTGTCCATCGCCTAATACAAATTCCAGAGCCGCATCTGATTCAGCATCGAATACCGTTGTCGGGGTTGCATCATACCAGAGTTCACCGGTAGCAAGAGCCGTGGCATCAGCTATCTGTGCGATGATAACTGCGGTAGCTGTTGCGTATCCACATTCCAATGTTGCCGCACCGACAAGCGTGTCTGTGCATATCGCGGTGATTTTCGCTCTGACTGCACCTGTAACCGTAAACAGTGCGAAAGTTCCAATATCGCCAGTTCCCACACCTGCTGTAAATTCAGCAGTTTTGAATACTTCTCTAGGCAAAGCCCTTGCTAGCAAGGCTCTGTTCATACCAACTAAAGTTGCTGTGTCGGTGGTCTCATCAGCCACATCAGTTAATGCCCCAACCGACCCTTCAACATCATCAACATTGCCATCAATGGTGTCAATAACCGCTTTTGCATCAACAAGGTCGGAATCGACATCAGCAACGGTCGCCTCTAATGCTAAGGTGTCAATAACCGCTTTTGCATCAACAAGGTCGGAATCGACATCAGCAACGGTCGCCTCTAATGCTAAGGTGTCAATAACCGCTTTTGCATCAACAAGGTCGGAATCGACATCAGCAACGGTCGCCTCTAATGCTAGAGCATCAACTTTAGTCTCAACGCCATCAACAACAGCATCCAAATCATCAATTAAGTCTTTAACTGACTTGGAGACACTAACGCCCAAAGCTTGGAAAATATCACCTTGCGGGTCCGCACCACCGTCAAACGCACCGAATAAATCAATGACTGAAAGATTTGCTCCTATTGCTGAACCAGTACCATTATTGATTGCCTCAGCTATTTGTCTGAGCAACTGCACAATCTTTGCGGTGTCTACCGTATCCGCCGCTGCATCAGTCAAAAGACCGATTTTAGCTGTAATAGCTTCAACACGTTCCACAAGCGATCCGTCCTCATTAGCAGCAACCAGTGTCGTGTCAATCTCATTATCTGCGTTATTCTCACCTTCCATCTGCGAGCTTGATACTTTCGCACCTATAAGGTCAGTATCACCATAAATGGCAAGCAGATCGTGTAATATCGTATTCATTTTCCTATCTCCTATATACGGCATGGCTGAAATTAATCAACCATGCTTATATTTAGTTTGTTTGCCAGTTTATAGACTTGTCAGATCGGTTATCCCGACAAGAATTGTCTCTGCATTGTTAGGATAGTCAATGGCATCAAATCCGTTCATGTCATAGTCCTGATAAGTATATGTCGCTGTCAGTTTGGGACCATTCATTATCATGGGTGTATGTATGCCTAACTGCGCCCCACCAATGGATGTGCCTTTCTTGCCAACAACAAGCCACCCAGAAGGCAGCCATCCGGCTCTATCGATCGGAAGCCCATCATAAGTGTTGACGTTGCCAAGAGCATCCTTAACACTTCCGGGTTGTGCCTTGGAAGCGTCAAATTGCGGGCCTTTCGATATTAAATCCTCAACAGTTATATCAGTAATTGCGAAATCTGGCTCATAACCACGGGTACGGATTGTCGCCTTTGCCTGCCCGACCCTCTGTTGTAGATTCACTAGCCATGTATATAGATTTTCAGTGCTTCCACCACCGGTAACAGACCAGAACTTGGCATTGGTGGTATAGCTATACACTGCTCGCATATCATAGCTGGATTTCAGAGTAACACCAGCCGCCGTCAATGTGATTGAGCCATCGGCGGCATTGATGGTGTAGTGTGTGCCGTATGTGAAGGCATCATCATTACTATTAGTGACAATTATCTGTTGATATGTAGGAGTGCCAACTGCTGTTCCGAACAGATTGACTAGCTTTGCATCTGTCGGGTTCGCGCTTGTGGTATCCCTGTAAACCTCATAGAGTATCCAGCCCTGATTTGCCGACTGATATTCGTTTGTTGACCCAACTTGAGTGAGTGTCTCAACAGATGTTACCTCATCTTTAGAATATGCCTGCGCTCTTGCGATTATCCATTCCCAAATGTACTGATCCATTATCTGGGCCATCTGCTTGCTTATAGACGCTACGCAAAGAGCGATAGGATCGATAATACTATTCTTTGCTGTTGCGATTGCTTTTGCAGATATTCTAGTATTAAAGCCCTTCTCTGTGGCAACCATAGGATATGGAGTCAATGTCGAGCCTACTGTTGACAGTTGACCATCTTCTGTCGGCTGTAACAAAGCGACATTTGTATGGATACCATTACCCCCTATCGCCGGTAGCAAAGACTCAATCAAAATGTCTTCTCTAAGAGCCTTCATGGAAAAGACATTACAATATCGAGTTGCGGTCAGCCTCTTCAATGCCGCCGGTATGATCGCCGCATTGATTGATCTTATTGAAGCCCCGATGTCCGACTGAGTGAAGTTCTCACCCGATTCATTCATAAGCTCTTTATAATGCTCTTTATAGTAGCTATCCATCACCTCATTGATAACACCATTAAAGCGATGCTCATTCGGGAGCTTGTAATGTTCTTTGTCGGGATCAAGAGCCTGATCAATAGCTTCCTCAAGCTTACCGATTCTCTCGCCATTGGGTAACTCTGCACGAATAACCTCAACAGTCTGTATACCATTGCCCTGTGGATTGCCGTAGCCCTTACTTTCAAGCCTTGTCCTTGCTACAAACGGCATTAGTTCGTCATAATGCTCATTGAGCATAGTAACCACACCAGCTTTGAAGTCATCGGGCTTGGCTGTGTCAACCTTGCCGTAAAGTGAAGGAATATCCTTTGTAACCATGCCGATAATATGCTTTTTATCATCAGCAGTAAAAGCCTTATATTTCTCATCCTTCAAGGCTTCATTAATAACGCCCTCACCTGTCTCAACCATCAATGCAATAGCCTCTTTGCGTTTACCTGTTTCAATAAACTCATTCACCTCATCAAGCTTTTTCTGCATCTCATTGAGAGCTTCAACGGACTTGCCGGGTTTTTCCTCTTTCTTTTCCTCATCCAGCTTCTTTTCTTCCACCTTCTGTTCGTCTTTCTTTTCCTCTGGTTTCACGATGTTTTTGATTTCATCAAGGATTGATGTTTTGATTCCTTCCAACTTCTGATCCACTTCTTCCTCTGTAAGTACTTTCTTGTCTGGCATTTCTGCTTCCTCCGTAATAGCTCTGAATTCCATATCAGGCTGTTTGACTGACTCTCTACCCGCTAGTAAAATGTCAAATCCATCAATTTTTAAACTATCTACAATTTCTGTAACTTCGTTTTGCTCATTTTTAACCAAATGAGAACCACCTGAACCTCTATGACTATACCGAAACCTAATTGGTATTTTCATACTTGCAAGTGCTACTATATCTCTTCCATCGGCTGTATCAGCGATTTCAATATCAGCAAGTGATACCGCATTCTTTATCGGATCATAGGATACCTCTGATAACCCACCAACAATGCGGTCAAGCCCTGATGTGTTTATCTCTTTGCCATTCTTGTCAATTTCTTTTATATGTCCCCTGTAAATTGGCGATGCCCCATTTGTCTTGATCCTATCGCTCAAATCCTGAATCGCCTCTGTTATAATCTTCTTTGAATACCACCGTTTGTTTTTGTTTTTGACCTCTGCATAGTTTGGAAGCGTTGTTGACCCCTTGTATCTAGTAATTCCTGTTATCGGATCGGTAACTTCCTCAAGCAACAAAGTGCCTTCTATCTCCTCATTGAGTATTTTTGGCGCACTTGACTTTCCTACATCTTCATCCTTGAGTTCCTCATTCTCATTCTTGATCTTCACGACAGCTTCAACAGTAACAGCCTTGACGTTTGAGAACACAACATCACCATCAGCATTGATTGACCAATCAGCTTTATAGTATTGCGCCCCCTCTTTAGTTGATTTATCAATGATAATTGAATCTGCAAATGTCGCCTCGATGGATAGACTCCATTCATTTTCTACCGCACCGAATAGCGTTGATTTCCGTATCGCATCACGGATTTTGCTCATTTTATCTTCATAGCTATCGGGAACTTTCGCATACATCTCGTCTTTCTTTTCTTCTGCCATATCATCACCTTCTGCTTTTGAGTCCTGCCAGACACCAAAAGAAAACCCCCTGTCACAGAGGAAACTCTCGGTGTCTGACAGGGGGTTTTATGTGCGTATTCGGTTGTTAATTAATTATTCATTTTTTCTTTTGTTTTTGTAGTGTCAAGTTTCTTTTTTAACGCCCAAGCTTTTTTACTATGATTTGTGTTGCAGTAAATTTGCTCACTTCCACTTCTATTAGGAATAAATAACTTTTGGCAACCATCCAGACCACACCGCCTTACATAAACGATCCTTTGTGAACGTAAAACCAAAATATTATAAAATGCCTTTATAAAAACCATAACCTTATTTTTGTCATCATCTTTTATTACATACCGATCATCAATCAATTCCTGTATATAATATACCGAAAGAGATTGAGATATTTTATCCAACATAGCACGATCCAACTGCTTACCCGCTATCACGAAGTCCATTAACCAACAATAAGTATCTAATTCATAATTTAGTTGTCTATAAATAAAATCCTTATCATCATTTGATAGATATTTGTTTTTGAATTTCTCAATTTCTTTAGGCTTAGCATATTTTAGATTATAAAAATCAATCGCCATTTGTGCGTTATCTTTTAATATCTTATATTTTATTCTTTTATCCATACAATCCTCCCCCTTATCAATCAGGATCGTTCTTATGCGCCCCGTAATTCCATATTACAAATAATATTACGCAAAATAGCCAACAGCATATTGGAATTATCCATTTCATACCCACAAGTCCCTTTGCGTTACATACAAGTCGCTGACAACCACATCACAGTTACAATTCGTGCCACATTGCGTTAGATGGAAGCCCTCACCCGGATAACCCGGAAGCGTCTCTTTCGTGTATGGCGAATTGCTTGCGAATATCGGACAGGTTATGCAATGCTCGGCAGGGTTCATCTTCCAGTCAAGCAACACGTCTGCCGGCATCCCCGCGACAGCACCCGCCTCGAATATCGCCGATCCACGTTCAGCATATAAGCCCGCCCTTGCTCTCACTTGGCTTGTCAGTTCTTTACCCAATGCCTGTTTTTGGCTGATATACTGGCTAAAATTGTTGAGATACTGCATCTGTCCCTGTGCTTGCCTGAGTATTAGCTCTTCCTCTAACTCGTCAAGCACCTGAACGCCCTTGCCTGCCCTATATGCCCTCTTGTAATGATCCTCGATAGATGTCCGCATAACAGATACAAAGTCCTCTGCGGTCATCCTGCCATCTATTACCTTATCTGCATGTCCCCAAACCTCGCTTTTGAATTTGTCTATAATGCTGTCTCTGTCTATCCTGAATGTCCTGTTGACATTACTGCGAAACTCACCAAGTGAGCCATATCTTGACTTTAATAATGCCCTGACCCTCGTCTTTGCATCCTTGCTGTAATCGTCAATGAAATCCCTTTGCCATTTAAGCTCTTTGATAACAGACTCAACGCCATTTTTTGAAAGAACAATCTGGATTGGCGTTGTATCTGCCCAGTCGGTTATACCCTGCATATTTGAGTCAAATTTAGCTTGCTTGGTGATGTCTTTAACTCTATCGTTTATCTCTGACTTATATGACTTCATCAAGCTATCATACTGCTGATAAACAAGATTCTGCTTGCCCTGCGGAAACCAGACATCACTTTTAGCCTCCATGAGTTCGCCACTGGCAATCGAAACCATATTGCTTGCAAGCCTATTTTTGATAACCCTCCATTCATCAGTCATATACTTGACAAGCGGATTGATATATGTCTCGATCTTCTTTTCAGTCGGGACAAGTTGTTCACATAAGCTTAATAATGTCGCAGGTGATGTCATTTATGGTTTTTTCCAAATCATACTGGCGAACACATTGCTTAATCGCCAATCACTACATGCCTTGCCGAATATGCTCAATATTATATGAGCTTGGGTTTTAAGCTCTCTGGATGTGCGATCATAAACATTATTTATAAACGTCATTCCATAATCACAATCAAAAAGCACCCGTTCTCCATTTTCCGTCAAAGTTACAACCACAGTATCATTTAGGTTAATGGCTTCTTTTAACTTGGCTTCTGCTATTCGGGGATCAGGTTTGGTTCTAGGAAGCCAAAACGGAAACCCTCCAGTTTTTGTATAGTTAAGCCATTCCATATATCCTTCAAATATTCCTGAATAATATCCGTGTTGCCATGACTCTTTATTGCTTTCATATAACTTGCGTTGTTTTTCCACCTCTTGTTCTCTAATTTTTAGCCATGAGATTAATTCGCTATCAGAAGCATTACATGTTGTCTCATGTTCAGCTTCGATAATTTCCGTCAGTCTATCCACAAAATCTTCTGCCATCTTATGCCCTATATCTTCTGGCTTGATGTCTTGCACAGCATTAGAATCATACATACTTATATATCCCATTAAATCCTCAACTTGCTCTTTCATCGGCGTGCAATCAAGTTGTGCATGGATCGTTAATTGCGTTAAATCCTTATCAAGCCCACCATTCCAAGCCGCTTTTACCCTCATAAGATACCTCCCTATCGTTTTATCAACCTAAATGGCGATAGCAAAAACATCACCAACTTGACGATTGCCTTTGCTATGAAGCCTGCTATAAATTTGAACATCATTCATCAAGAACCTTTGTTTTTGATGCTTTCATAATGACTGCATTACCAATATTAGCTGTCAGACCTAAACCAGCTAATAAAACCGATATAAGTTGCGCTTTTTCTGCATCTATTTTCCCGTTATTCAAAAGATAAATCAAAACAGCACCACTGATGGTTGCTATTGAAGTCTTTTTCCCTTGTAGGAAAGCCCATATTTTTCTCATTTTCGCACCGCCTTTACAATTTTATCTATTACACAAATCACCAATATTACGCTAAGTATTGAAATCACTATGATATATAGAATCACGGCTTCTTTTTGCGCCTCCTTTTGGGTTTGGGTTTTATATCTTCAATCTTAGAATCTTCCAGTCTTTCAATCTTTGAATCCACTATCGGCTTGCCCATTTGACGCATGGCTATCTGGATACCGATCTCAATCTCTGGATGAAATCTCTTAAAAGCCTCAAATTGTTCCACCGCTTCATCAACAGTAGTGTTTGCAGGGTTATCAGCCGACTGCATTAGCTTACGCCAATACCATGACCGACCATGTATATATGCGAAATGTACCCTAACATCCCGACCATCCAGATTGACAAACGTTTCTTTCCATCGGACCACCTCATCATCACTAACCTTGCCCGGTTGATTGCTTGTGTTATATCGTGTCAATTCCTGCTTTATAAGTTCATCTGAGTACTGCATTTATCCAAGCCTCCTAAACTCCGCCATATCACCATTCGGCGACATCTCGGATTCCGCCAATTCCCTGAGCTTTTTAATATCGCTGGCAAGGCTTTCTTGCTTCCCCTGTGTTTTTGCTATTCCTGATAAAAATGCTATTAAATTGGGATCAAGCCTAGTATTCAACCCAAGAGGGAATATGCCTTCCGCTACCTGTCTCTTGGCAGCGTCAACAATGATCTCGTAATCCATGCCATCAAGATCAATCACCATGATTATAATTTCTATTGGGATACCAAGCTCTTGTAACTTTAAGCCTCTGGCAATTTTAATATCGATGTCGTCTCTATCCTTAGCACCCCAGTTGAATGTATATTGCAGGCTTTCAGGAATAATACCTTTGAGCAATAATGCTATATCAAAAGCTTCTCTTAACCACTCTTCTATATGTTCATCTATCTTTTGTATGGTTGTATAGAATTTCTTTAGCTGATCCTCGAACACATCCCTATTGATGTCTTTCTCATGTCCCGGCAACAAACCCATCGGGATTCCCGATGCCATCACGACTTTATCTTCAAGATATTCTAAATCGTTTAATTCACCAAGATTGCGACTGCCTTGCAACTTATTCATCACAACATTACCACTTGTATAATAATAATTGACCGGTTTCATTGGGTTTTCTAAAGAATCTTTGTTTTTCTCTTGAAACTCTATCATTTCTTTTTCATTGTTGAACCCACTCCAATGAACAGTATCACCTGCGTCAAGTCGCCTCATCCCGACAACGGCTATCTCAGCCTGATCCAAACGCCTCCATGCCTTCCTTGCTGTGGCAAATAACGGTGTCCCATAGATACGACCATCACGCTTTTTCCAGCCAGTATGACCTATCTGATATTCCCAAAACTCAGCTATTATCTTCTCGTAAATATATGGATCAGTCTGTCTATATGCCGGTTTGCCATCCTCAAGCTTGCCATATTGGTCTATGTTGCTATACGTTATCAAAGGTTCAAGTTTCTTGATTCGATTGATTTCTTTGGCATTTTCATCAATATCAAACTCAGCCATCAAGTCGCCATCCATGATCATGTCATATATCCAACCCCAGAGATTGCCCTGAACCTTGCAAATTCCTTGCATTGACTCGATAATCTTTTCAGAATCGTCTTGTATTCGTGTGTTTAATGCTGATGCTACGTTGACATTAAACCCATTTACACTCGCCTCATCTGCGATTAACCGGTGGCAAAACTCAATGAGCGGCTCGGTTGCGTCCATCTCACGACAGTCTTTAATCTTGCTTTGCCTATCATTCTTAACCGAGATGTCATCATAAGATTTCATCTCGTCAGTAACAGGTCTCTGCAAACCGACAGTGGTATCAGCTAGTTTTGCCTTGCCCATCAATACCGATATAGCGTCTTTTATCTGTGTCCCTATTGGCATTTTATTCTATCCCTAAATCGTCATACGACATGCTTTGCGAGGTTGAGAGAACTGGAACATATTTGCTCAAATGTTCAACTATCGCATATCTCATAGCGTCCATAAGGTGATCGTTGAACTTAACAGGTTCATCTATACTATGTCCCATGCGATCCTTCTTGAAATTATAACCTCGTATCTCGTCTAAGAGTTTTAATGATCCTTGATGTATATGCAATTTGTGCCGCTTAACTGTATCAATACCGTTTATGACCGAGCCTGCGCCCTTTTCTGCACCCTTGACGTTATATCCTGCGTTGTATATTTCATCTATATAATCAGCACGGTTACTATCAGCATATTGGCTTGATGATTTAGGGATTTCTAATTCTGCCAATCTTCCTACAAATGCAGAACTTGTCAACCCTGATTCGTATAACTGCTCTTGCAAATATAACTCACCATCAAGGATGCCGACCTCGACAATAGCAGATGGATTAGTAAACCCAAAATCATAACCATAAAATACTTCATCAAAGCTTTTGGGGAACTCAGTTTTAATATCATAATTGGAGTAGATAAGATTCTCAAGAACGCCCCAAATGCCCTTTGCATATATGAGCCATTTGGTATAGTCTTGTTTTTTTAATGCCCGATAATTTTTCTTTGTCTCCTCATTACAATATTTATTATTTTTATAGGTGCTGTGATGAAAACCATAATCCCCTTCGGGTTTATCATAACATTCCGTTTTTATCCAGTGAAACGCATCTATCGGATTAAACGCCCCGAACAGTTGAGGCTTGGTGATTGATGATCTATGAAGCCTCATATTGAGCATTTGGAAATCGTCAAATGTGTAGTCAGTCAATTCTTCTGCAAATATATAATGCCATTCAGTTGACTTTATCTTTTCAGGATCGTCTAATCCCGAAAACTGCATTAAATTATTACCAAAAATCATATAGGATTCAGTTTTTTTATGGTAATAATTGCCTTCTCCTATTGTGTTATTTAAGAGCAATTCCATGTTGCGATATGCTGTTAATCGCAACCATTTCATCGTTTTGCGGGTAACTAATATTTGAAGCCCATCGCCATTCAAAAACTTTTCTAAAGCAAAAAACTGCTGGAGGCTGTGCGACTTGCCAGAACCACCCCCACCCATAACAAAATTCATTCGAGCTTGCGTAGTATGAAAGAAATCAAAGAAATGCCTATTTAATGCCTGTCTCATTCCTCATCATCATTATCTTCTGGATCATCAGGAGTATCAAAATATTCCATTTCTATCTTAATTGTGCCTCCATGATTAACCTCATCTTTTGCTTTATATCCACCTCTATCAAGTGTGTCTTGTGAGTTTTTGAACTTTAACTCTAATGCCCGCAACTGAACATTTGAAAGAGGTTTTTCGTCATCAAATATATCTATATCTGATATTTCTTTTTTAACAATCAAAGCGGATTCAACAAATGAGTTTAATTGTCTTTGACGTTCCGCTTTTTGTTCATCCTCTAAAGTTTTTTTATAAGCCTGTATCTTATCATTTCTTAACAATCTTGATGCCATTACATAGGCAACGCCATCATTCTTGACCTTATACCCCGCCTTGATATACGCATCTTTGGCGGTCATTCCAGAGCAATAAAACTCCACAAATCGCACTTGCTGTGCTGTTAATTTTTTCTCTGCCATTATCTATCATCTCGCTATATGCTACCCTTTGCCATAATCAACTTGCTTTTTGTAATTGCGTAATATCTATATTGCCCCGCCATCGGACTAAATGTTTTATTTTATCCAATGGAACTAAAAAATACATCGTATAATAAACAACGCCATCATTTTCATTTTTTGTGCTTCTATTTTTGAATGTCTTGAAATTCTTATCTTCGATAACAAAACCTAATAATTCGTCAATCTTAAGCATTATAACGTTGCCACTATAAGCCATAAAATAAAAAATATAATCAACTTCCTCATACTCAAATTCAGCCCCTATTTTGCTATTTTTATGAGAGTATGCTTGAGAAATTGTCTCTATTGGAATATTGCCTGTTTCATCTGTGCGAAACTCCACTTTTAATTGGATGCGTATTTCCTTTTCATTTCCTACAATACCAATAAAGTAATCAATCCCCTGCTTATCTTGCTCAAGTAATGCCTTCCTTACATATTTGATATTATTTTTCGACTCTAGCCATTGAACAAATAATTCATTGTAGGCTGATACCTTATCTATCTGTGTCTGGAAATTGAATACAGGGGCTTCAATACTCATAATTTTGCTATCCAACCATACTGCTTAAATTCATTTGAAAATTTGTCAATATTTTGCCCAACATAAATAAATGCTTGCCCTTGTAATGGGGTGCTTGTTTTCCCATCTGTCCGCCAATATTTCAACCTACCTTCTGGAAAGCAAACGGCTGTTGCTATGTCTATAAAAATATTAAACCATTTGGTTTCTGTTGCATTATTAATTAATATAATTGCTTCTGTTATATCCCTATTTGATACATGCTTGTGTAGCTTTTGAGCAAATTTAGTGATTAAGTCTGTTGCATAAGGGGGGTTCATCCATACCCGCCCCGCCCATTCTTTGTCAAGCCCGTTATCATCAATACTATAAAACTTTGTTGCCTTTATCACCTCATTAGCTTCTTTTGATGATGCAGGATCAAGATCAATGTCGCCCATCACAAACCTTGCCGACTTTATATATTCCTCGCCTGTGTACCATTCATAATACCCCGCATTTTGCGTTACATGAGGTTTGTTAATTATATGATTAGCAACTTTGCGCTGTGTTTCAGGTGTTTTTTCTCTAGCTATTTTGAGCAAATCAGTTTTATTGTCTGCAACATCCGTATCTCGTATCATATCCTTTACTGAATCGTCTATGTCTCTATCAATTTGTTTATAATGCTGTGCAGTTCGCTTACTGATGCCGATTTCCTGCGCTATATCTTCTGTGGATTTTAGCTTTGGTGAATTTAATTCACTATTGCTCTGAAATTGGTTTGCCCCATTTCCTCCGACTTCACGCCTCAACCCCAAAGCTGATAATATCTCATCACGCCTGTTTAACTGTTGCCCTTGCTCAAGCACCGTCAAGTCATTCCTGATTAGGTTTTCGTCAATCTCTATCAGTTCTTCATGTAATGCGTCATTATAATGCAATACATTACAGTCAATCGTTGTCCAACCTAATAGTTTAACCGCCTCTAATCGGTGCATCCCTGAAATCAATCGTTTGTCTTGTGTAATAGTTATAGGATTTAATAAGCCAATTTCTTTTATGCTTTCAGCTAATTGATTAACTGATTCTGTTTTCAAAGATCGCTTTCTGTCCCCAATTTTAATCTGTTTAATCGTAACTTGCATCACTCACTCCTTGCTTAGTAGGAAGCACGTCTGATCTAAGCAACAGTGAGGAGCTACCCCACCATCAGACGTGCAAGCATAAACTTTTTAAACGCTATAAACTGCATAAACAAAAAAGCCCGCAAGCGATACCTATTGCGTATCACCTACGGACTTTATTGGGTTTTGGGGTTGTGTGATGGTTGCATTAGACTCCTTTGCTATCAGAGCAATGCTAGGATAATTGCTAATACAAGCCATGCCATTATCGGTACGGCATAAATAATATTGTTTGAAACCTCGATGCCAAAACATCCACCTCCGAATAATCGGATTAATTATACTGTATCACAAAACTGTTAGTATGTCAAGAGGAAAATCAACTAACAGGTTGGGCAACTTCTGGGACTATCGCCTTGATCCATTTGCCTTTATGTTTTGTTCCTTCTGGAAACATAATCTTTCCATAGACATCCTGATATAGTTTATATATCTGCAATTCGCCATCATGCTTATGCCACCACCATTCACCATTTGATTCTAGATCAGGCTTATCTTTCTCCTCAAAGTATGGATTGAGCTTCTCCAGCACGTCATCTATGGCTTGGTTATTTGCAACTCTTCCTATTTCTGAAAAGTTATTCACTGTAACTGGGTTAAATGTTATCCTTAACGCCTCAATCTTGCTTTTTATGCTCATTTGAAGACCTCCGCCACAGCATCATGCCTTGCCATCTCAGCTTCCATAGCATCGGCGAAGGCTAGGCTGAACGGACATTGTTTTGGTGGATTTACACGAATCATATCATCTTTTATCTTCGCAATCTGTTCTTCGTCAAAGCAAGCCAAAACTTGATAATCTCTCATTCTACCATGCCTGCATTTTATCTCGTAGAATCCATGTACCATTTTATCTAAAATGTAGTGATATTCACATTTCAAGCAATTCTCCACAATATACCTCCCTATATCATCACAATAGTCTTGTGACAGTTATTACACATGATTCGCCCATGACCCCTGTGCGCGCCATCTTTAATTAGATAATCCGTTAATTCTGTCCCGCAATCAGGGCATTTGTGGTTGCCAATAGCTTCCATATAAGCCTTTTCGTCATCTGACTTATATTTACAAAACACATGGTCGTTGAATCTGGGATGTGTTCGTTTTCGGAAACCATTAAACCAAGCACATTTCATACATTCCTGCAGTGGAATATCTTTTTTAGTTCTATAACACCTTAACATTCCATCATCAATACTACGCATTACACCCGTGTATGTATATTCCTTATTTTTCACACTCATAGCCAGCCTTCTTTAACTTTAACCTAATATCGGCATATACCTCACACAGCTTTTTATGCCAGGTTGTTTCAACGAACATGAGTTTTGACTTGTTCCATGCACATCCCTTGATACTCCCATAATGAAAAACTAAATTTATATCAATATGCCCAATTCCATTAACCAACTCCGCCGCAGTCGGGGCGGAAGATACATAGTATGACTCTTTTCCATTTCGTGTCGCAAAGAGTTTTTTCCCACCAAAGTCAATCCATTTGTCAATAAAATAGCCATATCCATCACGCCACCAATGAAAATAACTATCAACCACAATCCCCGCATCGTGCAGGGCTTGTGCAGTTTCCAACGATACGTAAATATCGTTTGGTTTGCTTTGTTTACTTCCCATCATCAACCCCGCTTTCTATAATGTTTATTTCAAATGAACCACTTGTAATTAATATATCACAATGATTTAATATATCTAAGCCCAACAACACTCTATTTCCCGGCATTGTCATTAACGTTAATGATTTGCCATCTATTATGATATTTGACATATAAACGGATAATCGCCGTTGTGTTCCATCAGGAAATCCACAAACTCTATATAGGTCAGTAGGTTGACCATGTTGTATTATTGAATCAGGTATGATTGTAATATCCGATCCTGTGTCTATTTGTGCTTCTACATTTTGCCCATTAATTATGCAATCCACATAATAACGAAAGACACCCATATTAAAACTTTCAAGGCGTATTTGTTTAACTTTCCCTACCATCATCAACCTCACTTTCTATAAAACGAATTCGACTATATATCACTGAATCAATACGCTGTCTATTTTGATAATACCTGCTACTATCTACTGACCTTTCTGCTATTCTTGACTTTAATTCTCCAAATACAGCAGTATATATAGCAAAACTGCCCACATTAAGAAGCAGTAGGTTAGCTTCATTGCAGTTAGATAATGTGTCAGGCAAATCTTTAGCAACATAATCTAATAATTGAATTATTCGTTCAACTTTTTCCACCATCAACCCTGCTTTCTATTTGCCTATGGCATTTTCGGCACAAGCACATAAGATTCTCCGGTCTATTCAACACACTCCAATCACGTCTCCCGCCATTAGTTGGCTTTATGTGATGAACATGGAGAACAGTATCGGCTTTAGTAATATCGCCTGAGTAATCATGTTCAGTATATTCTACCCATTCACCATTCACCTTTTTAGATAATTTATAATATCCGCCAGAGAAAAATAATTGCTCTGTTCCGCATTTCTCACATTTATGATCTGCGCGCTTTAAACACCAGTAACGCGCATCCCTCCAAAAGAAATGCAAATAATAATTTGACTTGCAATCATCAGAACAATAGCGATTCTTGCATGGCTTGCCACACCAAAAACAGGTATCAGGGGATTCATTGCCTGATAATATTAAATATTTTCCCCAACGGTCAACGGGCATCCTCAACCTCGCTTTCTAATCTCTCAAATAGCGTTTAAATTCAAATCTCATATTTGCAATATCCCGCAGTTGACTTTCAGCATCAAATTTCCTTTGCATAGCCTCACCCATTGCCTTTGATGAATATTTGCCCTTATGATGATCTTCTAAATATTTCCCATAGGCATTTCCATATTCTAATCCAGAGCTATAATTCTCACGCACCGGGAATGGTTTAAGGCACTCAGCTATTATTATTTCCTGCTCGGCTATTACCGCCTTTAATCGTGCCTCCGTTTCACTTATAACTTGCTCTATCATTTTCACAACAATCCCTCCAGTATAGCCATCACATCGTCAATGCTTCTAACGACATGATACCTGCCACCAGTCGTTTGTTTTCCTCTATCCTAAACATCTCCGCAATCTTTATTGCCAATGTCGCAGTTTGAATCGCCTCATTAAAAACATTTCTTTCATGTCCATTTCTGAATTGCCACTCAGATATAGCCTCCGATAATTCCCCTACCTCCTCCGTTAGAAACATTAGCCATTCAGCCGGTTCATGATCTTGAATCCCCCATTTCTTAATTTGCCTACTATTTTCTTCTTTTATATCATCCATCAACGCAGGGAATAAATGCAAACATTCATCTTTCATAATAACCCTCCAATATAGCTATCACATCATCAATGCTTCGGACGACATGATACCCGCCACCACACGCCTCAATTTGACGCTGTGCTGTTTTCTGTGCCTTACTCTGCATCCCTTTATCAGTCTTAACCTCAAGCCCGATAAACCGTCCCTTGATACAAACTATAATGTCAGGGCATCCGGGCTTGCCGGATGTGAACCACTTGCCTGCCTCCGTCTTTATTTTGCCCGAACCTACACGGACAAACCATAGCTTGCCAATATTCGCTTGGTATTGCAGATAATCTATGATTGCCTTCTGGATGTTAGATTCAGCAATTAACATACAGTCCTCTCCGCACCTTCTTGATAACGCCATTGGATAACAAACCTGCGATATGTTTATATACCGTAGACTTTGACTTGTAACTCTTTTGTAACTCTACTACGTCGATGGCAATCAATCCCGGTTTGGTTTCGATAATATTCACTATTTCTTTATCAATACCTTGTGTTATGTCAACCTTTGCAACAATTTTCATTTGCCTTGTTGGCGGAGTATATTCCATATCTGGCTGATGGCGAAGTCTTGCACCAATCTCAGCCTGAAACAGCCCCGCTTTCATGTATTCAAGTCTAGCACCGTCTTTTAACAGCTTGGCGACACCCTTGACGTGATTCCAACAGTAATAACTAATATCGTCATTATGCACCAGTTTTGCTATTATCTCGTCTGGCTTGAAACGTCTATGACACTTTGAACAGGTTATCGCTATAGTCATTTTAAAACCTCTGTATTATTTCCTTTATCACACTCGTTGTAACAGCATTGCCCAAACAATTATATCGCTGTGTGTCGCTTATCTCTTTTATGCCATCATCAAATAAGCCATACTTAGTCCAGCAATCAGGAAACGCTTGTAATCTTTCTGCTTCCAATGGCGTTAAACGCCTTATTTGTATTTCATTACCAATATGTTCGGGATAATGATAACGGTATATCGCCTCAGCATACTTGTCTATCTCTGAATAGCCAACACATTCGCCCATGTCGCCTATCCCTTTTTCAAAACCGCCAATACCCGAAAACATACTAAAATAACGCATCTCATCCCCTAAAACGGCACGTCTGCCATGTTATACCTCACACCAATTAGCCACTATTTTGACCGCTCTCTCATACTCATCTGCCGACAAGTCAGCCGGCAGTATATCCTTTGCACGTTGATACTCGTAAACACCCTGACCGATCTTATTGTCCTCTAATATCTCAATAATATAAAATTGAAAATCTGTTGCTATGCTCACGATATAGCCTCCTCAACATAAAAGTCATATATTTTTTCTTGCCACCGGCTCATTAATACATCAGTATGTAAATCAGAATCATATACTACCCGATAATTATTCACCTTTTCTTGAGGATGCTCCTTCATCCACTCAATTAATGCTAACAGAAATTTAGCTCTTTGTGTCTCATACTTTTCTGACAAAGGCATATCTGGTGATATGTTTGGCTTCCTCAACTCTCTTTCAGTCCACCCATAATCACTAGAAGGCAACCCATTTTTTAACGCAACTATCCTCATGTCATTTCACCATTAGCGTTATTCTTGATGTTGGTAAATCATAATACATAAAAACCGTACCAGTAGCCCCGTTGCGTTGTTTAGCAATAATGACCTCTAAGCTCTTATCCGCCTTATCCCCGCTATATACAGCATCACGATACAAAAACATCACCGTATCGGCATCCTGCTCAATCGCCCCGGATTCACGCAAATCTGACAACATAGGTCGTTTATCTGGTCTGCTTTCACATGACCTGCTTAACTGCGATAATCCTATGATTGATAGGTATGGCTTCCCTTCTTTATCTTTTTTCCTCGATAACCTCTGCAAAACACCTGATATAGCGTTCATTTCCTGCTCACGATTGCCACCAGACTTAGCCACCCGCTTACATGCCATCTTCTGTATATGATCGATGATAAACACCTTTATGTCCTCTTTATCGGCCAAATATTTTATCTTCTCAGCCAACACATCAGCGTCATTTGACAGGTTATCAAGAATGAATAAGTTATTATCTGCATTGTTAGTAATCCGAAGGCAAGCTTCATTATATTGTTTGGTTAGTTTTGGATTCTTAAACACCCATCCGTTACGTATCTCATTAGAATCAATACCTGTTTCCGAAGCTATCAGTTTGTGAATAATACTTGCATAATCCATCTCATAACTGATTATGGCGGTTTTCTGATGTTCTCTAGCGATATGATAAGCCAGTATGTCAGCAAAGGTTGACTTACCCATAGATGGTCTCCCTGCTATAATGGTGAACTCGCCAACATGGATTCCGGATAAATACATGTCTAAATCCCCAAACCCGGTTGAAATACCCAAAATGCCGTCATTCTTTGTGATAATATCAAGTGTCTTGCCTGTTTCTTTTAATAAAGACCTAATGCTATAATCAACAGCTTTCTCATCTCTGGATAGCTCTGACAACTCCTCTAGCCTGCTATGTATCCATACAGATAAATCATCAGCCTTTGTGCTGTTAGCTGCCTGTATCTGCAAACCTAATCTTTGCATCTCACGTCTTTTGTAAACATCAAGTAATAACTGTGCTTCTACTAAGAATAAATCATTATAGTATTTAGGATCGTCTTTGGGATTTGTAACCAAAAAATCCATCCACTGCTCATCATCTTGTAACATCTCAGCTTCTTCTGGTGTCAGAAAAACGTCATTGATGCCAAAAAAATATGAATCTAAGGTCTCGATGTTTACAGCCATCTCATTACCATATAGCTCCATAATGCCATCATAGGCTTGACGATAAAGCTTGGTATAAAATGGATTGACTGTCTTGAATAATTGGATAGCCTCTGATATTATCTGGCTGTTTATCTCCGGCTGTAACATATACCAGAGAACTGACTTTTCTATAATTGGATCGTGTATTAGATTAACTTTCACTGCTTCCCCTCCAATTCCGCTTTTCTTTCCTCAACCTCACGCCTCTTGGCGAGAAAAGCCTCTTTTGTATTGTCTTTATATGGTGTTGCTGGCTCAGGCTTACTTTTCTCTGGATGCTCACACCATGAACGCAACGTCCTGCTTATATCCTTGTATTCTAAAGGGTTTGGCAACTCAGCTATTTTCTTTTCAATATACTCATAGTCATACAATTTCAACAAATCGATCATAAACTGAATGGTAGGCATGTCTTTATTTTCAAATGGGATGGAATATCTAGTAGAAATTACAGCCCTTAATTCCCTAGCTTTTTCATTATATATATATATATTTTCTTTAGATCTTTCTTTAGGCTCTGGCAAAGCTATATCACCATTAGGCTTACACGATCCAAAGTTGACCGATTCGTCAACTCCGACTTGACCAATTGGACAACTTTTACTTGACCGATTCGTCAACTTTTCAAAGTTGACCGATTCGTCAACTTTTTTATCCTTAATAATGCCCTGATTTTTTAATTTAGTTTTGATTTTTTTGGTACTTAATAAGGATTGCCAGATGGAGTAGTCTTTTTGGAATGATATTGTTTTTGCTTGCCAGTCTAAATGTATTATATTCCGATCTGCTAGCTTATATAATGTATCTTTTATACGGTTTGGTGTGATACCTATCTGCTCAAAGACTTTCCATCTTCTGATTTCCCATACCTTACGATTCCAGCCGTATGTATTACGAAATATCAAAAATAGGGCTTGTGTTTCTAACTCAGTAAACTTCGTTCTTGCTAGTGCCTCTAATATCTCATTAGCTATTGGTGTGAAGCCATTTTCTTTTTGAGGTGATGTTTCCATTTGTTTTATCCCTTATCATCTTAGGTGAATAAGGTGGGGCGAAGCCTAAGATTGAAGCTGAGGGGGACCCAACTCCAGTTCAACGCCCCATATTAACTTGTTAGTTGGTATATTTTAACCTGTTTGTTGACAAATATCAAGCTAAATCATCAGGCTTAGGTGTGGCTCTATATTCTTGTACCCAATTACCGCTAGATTTATCACATTCCTTTGCATCACTATTAACATGATACCAGCCATCAGCACATGCATAAATTTTTCCACCACAATACCAACAGGTATAAATCTTGCCATAAGCTAGTTTGTCTAAGTCTTGTTTTATGTGTTCTCTTGATTCCCCTATGGTAGAAAAAGAATCAATAATTATTTTCACTTTTTGCAAATCAACTAACATCTCAATCCTCCCTATGCCCGTTTATCCCTGCCCCTTGATAACAGCTTTGCGTAGCTTGATACCCTTTACTACACAGCCATTCACAACCATCTGTTAAGTCAATACTCCCAATATCAACCAATGTCGGTTTTTGCCATTTTAGCTTTTTCATAAAATCCCCTTTCTCTTTTCCCATAGCCCACGTTGCCATCTATGAACTAATTCGTTAATACTGTCGCATATTGCAACTATGGATATTATCAACCATGCTATCATCCCAACATGAAGCCAACTATTTTACCCATGACGCCCCCTCCGGTATTGTAACCACAATTGCGAATATATCCGCATCATCTGGATAAAACCATAGTTTCAGATCACTATCAACATTCTCGCTTTTCGGTGCTGGCAAATATGACATACCACCCTTGGCTGTGTGTATCGTGAGCTTATAGTCAGTCATTTCAACAGACTTATCAACCGCTTCAGCCAAAGCAGGTTGGATAGTAACGGGAGTCTTATCGAAGCCGAGTATCCACAAGCCAACCATAAACCCAACAGCAAATATCATAATCCCATAGAAAACCTTATCCATCACTTATGCTCCTTTACCACAACGTCAAACCACTCACCGATTAGTGGCGAGTAATAATCGCACTTATCCACTTTTTGATTTTTGCCTCTATCATACCTATATCGTGTGCGTATTGTGCAAAAGGGAATCCCCTTATCACCAACAAAGATAAGCTGAATTAGTTCCCCTTTTGGCAGAGGATAATGACAATGCTCTTCATCACCCGGAAAGTTTGTATGCAGTTCACAACCGCAACTATCTGCCAATGTCGCTGGAAAATATTTGGTGTCATACTCAACCAAGTCATCATTCAATGTCTTAGCGTCCAAAAGCACAACATCTAAAAGCCGACCCCTTGTCTGTTCCCACGTCTTGCAATAGTTGTGGCTAAATTTAATATGTGGCATCACTTATACCTCCAATATCATAAATATCCCCACTTAATACGACATCCAATACGCTTTCAGTCTCTTGAGCTAGATATTCCTCGACTTTAAGCTGTCTTTCAGCTTCATCCATGCAGTGCATACAATATCCGCACTTTTCTGGAAGCATGTAATCTATTTCCTCAAAGTCATGAAACTCTGGACACGTAAACCACAACACGACTTTTGCCCAACAATACTTATTTTGCTGGGGTTCAAGTATTGAATAGGCAATGGCTTCTCTATCACTCACTAATTCTGGTTTTTGCCATATCATCACTTACACCTCCACATAAACCCCACGCCTGACTTGTAAGCCGAGTATAGGACTACGATTGTCATTATTATCAAAGCTATGTTACGCATTAGACACGCCCCTTAATTGCATATATCTACTTATCATTTGATCTAAATCCTCAACACGGTTATCAACGCTGTCATGTGAGATTGTGCTTATATCATCATACCCATTAATTTGATATGCTAAATAATGACTTTCTGTTGATATAGCATTGAGAATATCCGTTAATTTTCTACGGTGTTTTTTAGACTTGATTTTCATAAAACATCCACCTCCGATAATGGCTTTATTTCAATATCATCATCCCACCAAAGCCAGGCCGAAAATATGTCCAAAAATTGCCAACATGATAGCCATGTTGCAAAATAATGTGTTGCAGTCCCAACACGAATTGTAATCATTACACACTCCTCCTCTATCCCATTCAGTTGATTGAATATCGCCAGCCAATGACAGGCATATCCGACAGCCTTCATATAGTCTATCCCATCACGCCACAATCCCATAATGAAATCACACTGAACCGTATAGCCATTCCTTGCATTGACTGATCTATCTCTAAGCTCATAGTCAATACCAGTTTTTCTAAAGATGCCATCCACAATCTCTATTGACTCAGGCTTTACTTTATCCCAACTGTGCGGATAATGCCCCTCATCATAGTAATAAGTAGGTTTCAAGTTTTCATCGTCTTGAGATGTCCAGCATGGGTTAGTCATTCTCAGCCTCGCTTTCTATATTGGCGATAAAGCTATTTCATATCCCGAAACACTTTTGGCTTTTTCGCCATCTATAATATCCTGCGCGTGTGCGCATATATTGAAAATCTTATATGCAGCGATAAACCCCTCACGGATCATAACCCCATCCCTTTTGACTCGGAATAAAGCGTCAGTTCCTTCTTTAAGATAGTATCCGCTTACCTCATAGTTATCGATTGAGATTACGAAACAGCACATTTCAATATTACCATCTGGACACACACCATTAACGCAAGGATATTCTGAATCCTTAAAATCAATTTTACATTTATCACATGGGTTAGTCATTCTCAGCCTCGCTTTCTAAATCAGCATGGCAACTTGTCGCTACCATGCTGGGTCGGTTATGCTGTTGGGTCTTTATATTCTTTCTCACCATTGCCAAGTCCAGCAAGGTTAGGGTCTTGCACCTTCTCAGCTGCCTGCAATGTCATATATCGCTCCCTATACACTGCCATAATAGAGTCCCGTTTGTCTTTTGACATCTTATTGATTTCAGGCTGGTGTTTGCGCTTCCAGCTAACCAATGCGGATGTTGTATCAATAGTTTTGTCCGCATCATCTAGCTTGCCACCATTGATGCGGGTGATATAATCATCAGTGGTTTTATATTTCCCGTCTTTTGGTTTATCATCTTGCTCCTCATCTGATGGGTCAGCCTTGCCATTTGTGGCGGGTGGCTTGCCTCCCTGCTTATTCTCACCAGTCTTAGCATCTGATTTGCCTTTATTGGTAGATTCATTTGGTGACTCAGAATTGCTTACATCCGACATTTCCTCAGCACCCGTAAACTCAACTCCATAACCAGCAATCCGTAAAGCCCTTGCAATACTTATCGTTTCGAGTTTTTCTTTATTGCTGGATATTGTCTCATAGGTTTTATCCTTATATGTCTTTTTCTCTTTGACAAAGGCATTGCCTGTTTTGCTTGCTGTGAATATGCCTTTCTTTGTGGTTACTGTCGCCTCAAATGTTACATATTTGCTAAGTATGTCACCCTCTAAATCTTCACTGATACATTTAGCGACTATACTTAATTGCTCATTATCTTCATGGGCAAGCCTAAGCCTGCCGCCGACTTTGGGATACATACTGATAATATTCTTACCGAGTTTCTTATCCCAATGAGTCATCTCGATCAATTCATTATCCCTGAAATCGCTATTTACTTTCGCTTCATCCATCACAACAACCCTCCTGAAACATTACTTACCCACCAATGCCCTCGATAAACCGCTTTTTCTTGCCGTCTGGTCGTACTAATTCATAGACCACACGTTCATCAACTAATGCTTGAAGCCCAGTATCCAAAATAGCCTTACTGACTTTCTCAGCATTAGCGGGCTTGAAACGCATTTGATCCATGCGATGTAAGCCCATCTGCTTTATAACCTTAACTGCTGATAGTCCCACTTTAATCTTCCTCCATCTTCATTGAGAGCTAGCGTTGATTTGCCCACTCAGTGCATGTCGTAAGCCTATCCATATCAAGCCCTAATGTACATAGATCAACATGACTCGAATTGCTTGTATAATAGATTCTATGCCAACATGATGGGCATTGTTGCTCACGGCATGTCGGAAAATCGCAATCCTCTCTATCTTCATCTATAATAGCCATGAGCCTTGCCTTTGTGATTTCATCAACTTTCATTTTCGATGATATTTTCACATGACCAACTAAATCCTTATATTCCCTAACCGACATTTTCGGCTCACCATCAAGCCGATGTTTATTATATTGTCTAACCTTCCTCAATTTCTCTGCCAGTTCACTGACAGCCATTGCCATCTTTTCAAACTTGCTCTTGCCATTTGGTATTATCTTTTCTATATCTCGTCCCATCACAATCACTCCTTTAAATCTATAATAGAGGCGACCCCGCCGGATCGCCCCGAAATCCCTTTTACCCTGAAAATTTAATTGAAACCATTACCCTCCTTTAGTTAATGGTTAGTGGTTAAGTGCGTTTGATAGCCTTCAATAGCTATTATTTATATTTTTTATAACATACAATTTTTAATTATGTAATATGGTTATTTATGACAGACGGGGTATTGGCATAAACCCTCCCATCCTAAAAGTTCTCCCTATTAAGCTTCTCTAATACCGCCTGACGTATGTATTCACTATATTTCATATTCGCCTTACTTGCCGCTTTTGCCATACGGTTAGCGTCCTCAAGCCTAAACCTAACGAATTTAGACACACTTTTGATATGTTCTCGTCTTTGTCTTTCTTTTCTCATTTACGTCTCCTCAACGTTGATGCAAGTTTCCTGACCGCCTTTTTAAGTTTTTTCGTATCTCCTTGACCCTGCTATAATAATAACATATTGTTAAACAAATGTCAAGTCTATTTTTAACTTTTATTATTAAGCATTTAAAAACCTATAAACATAGGCTATTACTATATTTATAGGATATTGACTAATTTCTGACGCTATATAAAAGTCAATTATTTTATAAAAAAGCTGTTTTTCGTGCATTTTTTACTTGACATTAGTGTTACAACGTGTTATACTGTGTTATAGAGTTAAGAGATGATAAACAACTTTTAGAGGAGATGGGAAATGAATAAAAAATCAGTTGAAAGAGCTTATAATAGTATCATTGACAGATTGCAGTTTGAAGATGAATACCAGTCCATGCAAGACGGGCTTATTTCAGAAAAACAGTTTATTGGCGATAATGCACATAAAATAGTAAAGCTGATGCAACTACGGGCAAAACGACTATTTGACAATCAAGAATATGACAAAGCGTTTGAGTATGCAAAACAGTTGTTGACTAAATAATGCTGGCTAGTCCAGCAAGGAGATGGGGAAATAACAAAAGTAATACTATCGGGCAAAAGCAAGGTTGACAAAATGAGGCAAGCCGTCAAGCAGTTGGCGGCACAGCAACGCAGGAGGCATAAATGAACGTAAAAGAGATAGCTATTTATTTCAGTGTCCATCCGGGGTCAGTCCGGCGATGGGCAGTTCAGGGCTGTCCGCACACATACACACATCGTGGCAGACAAAAGCTACTCTGCTTCGACATTGATGCGGTCAAGGCATGGTTGAAGGGGGATAAGTAGATGAAAATAATCGAGATAAAAACAAGGGCTTTGATCGCTAGAAAAACATACACTGACTGTCCTTATGTGGTTGAAATATTTATAGAGTTGGAGGATGAAAACCCGAAAATTCTGGAAAGAATTATACAGGATGATTGTGCATATAATTGGAAGTTTGATGGAAATCACGCAACATTAGCATTTAGTGGCGATGTTGCAAGTGAATCTATTGGGGAGTTATTTGCTCGGTTTGATGTAAAATTAAGGGACATTAGCGCGTTAGCAAGCAAGATGGCAAAAGGGCTTGTTCTTTTAGAGGATGTAATGGCTATTATGGAGAAACATTAAATAGACTATATGTTAATCCACACGGATAATCAGCCTATTGCACCTCACCGCCTGAGCATATTCCTCATTCATAAAGCTATCAGGCGGCATCTCACCGCAACACATAAATACTTCACAGAAGATTACGAACTCTAAGCACGCCTTCTCGGCTAATCGGCGTTCCTTGTAATCACGGTCATTCAATATTTGTGGTAGATAAAGATGTGGCACTATTGGATAAAAACCTTTTTCAAAAGCTATCCTGCCATATTCGATAGCCTTTGCCACATTAGCTTTTATATCACCCTTGTACTTGCTAGATACAAAGGCAATCGGGACGCGCCCACATAGCTTTATTGTATCTTCTGGTGTCATAAAGCCATCACCTGTGCTTTCAGCTTTGATTTCTTGCATTAATAAACTACACAACACAAAACGCCAACCACGTTCCGTCAACATGCCAGCATATTTTTATCTCATTGATGCACTCCACAGCCTCAATAACCTCTTGCCCTATGTCTTGGTTCTTGAAATCATGCCAAATGACAAGCCCGCCCTTTTTCACCATTACCAGAGCTAACAGCGAATCATTAAGCACGTTCAGAAGGCTATGTCCTGCGTCAACAAACACTAAGTCAAACTGCCTTCGACTATTCATCAGCAATAACCTTGTCTCTTTTGACAGCGTATCACCATACATTTGTCTCACATTTGGCAGTTTTGCCATGATACCAACATCTTTGAGCCTGTTAAGTTCACCGCCCTGTTGTGGCGAGATATAAGCCCCCATCTCTGCGTAAAAATCAAGCGTCCATACCTCGTCAAAGTTCTGAGCTAGTATTCGTGTGGTATGTCCCAGATTCGTTCCAAACTCAAAGACTTTCTTTGCATCAATAGCCTTGCCAAGTCCGACAAGTATATCAACCTCATTGAGCATCATAAGTCCACCATACCCGTCCTTATTAACCTCAATCGGTTCATAACTCGGTATAATTTCCCCAATATTCGTTATCGTCTTAATCATATCCATTTTATACCTCAATTTCCTTATTATTTCCTCATAGACTTCCTCAATCTCACCAATCACCGCCACAACCGCCGAATGTGGCAAAGAGAACCCCCACCGACACCCATTTGTCAATACATAGTTCTGAGCATCGCCCCATTGCGTATCATTTGAAAGCACGCATACAGTCGGCTTGTTAAAATGCCAAAACATATTCATCCATGCCGAATGTGAGCCTATAAACCCGCTTGCTCTTTCCACGATATTCGCACACAAAGCCCCGCTTGTCTTATTCGTCAAGTCAATGAATCGCTCATGCTCAATATCAAATGGGCTTTCCTTATATCTCATACAAATTCGACTATCATCTTTCAAGCATGTCATATTTTCAATCACATTATTCTCACATCCAGAACAGTCAATCTCATTCCCAAAGTCCCGCCGGTGGTCTGCACCTATGGTGATAAAGTGATATTCCGGGAACGCTTCCAGAAGCCTCAATATAAGCCCCTGATATTCTGCCCTCGTCAACCCATCAATAGTCTGCAACCCCCCAGAAGGATGTATGACGATATATTTGTTTGGTAAGCCATCAAAGAATGTCTGCTCTTGATATGTTAGCTGAAACCTATGACGATAAAAATGCCTGCGGAAATATCCGTATTCCTCCGCTTCCGGTATCTCAGATAAAGCAAAAAGGCTATCCCTGCCATCCATTTCATCAAGCAGTAAATAGCCTTTATCCTTGAATTCCTGCACCATTTCAGCATTATCAAAGAACAAATCACGATAGAAAATGTCCCTCAAGACAGAGTTTCCGTTTTCAGTTACCCATGATGACAGTATGTTTTTGACTGCAGGATTGCAACACGTTACAATACAATCCACAATCGCCTTATCGGCTGTCATTGGCAGTATTTGGTATTGATGGTATTCGTAGAGCTTGTTTAACACGTCCCCAAGTCCGCCACCAAGACAAGCTAAATATTTTTGCATATTCCGCCTTTCTGCTTATAATGTTTAATTCCTCTTGATCGTGATTCCACGAGTAGAATATATTGATAATCTCAAACCCATGCTTTCTAAACTTCTTTATCCACTGCTTTTGGCTCAAATTGCTCTTATGGATAACCGACTCTTTCGGTGGCTCAATGCCCATGCAGACAGGCAACGTATGACAAGAATACCCACCGGGCTTCGTTATCCTCCGTATTTCAGACAGCACAACATCGGGATCGTCTCCATGCTCAAGCACATGACGAGACATCACAACATCAAAGAAGTTATCCCGAAATGGCGTGAACTCCATCACGCCCCAAGTAATATTATTCCCTTCCTTGAGACCCTTCTTAGCACTCCACTCCGTAACCTCAATGCCATATACTTCTTCGAAATATGCCTCAAATACTGGAAAGCAATGTCCCCAGTCGCAACCAAGCTCAAGGCATCTGCCAAGCTTCTTGCTGTCCCTATGAGTCAATGATTTCCCGTCTGCATCCGGGATATTCGCAAGTATGGACATATACTTATATCTAGTCAGTAAGTCCCAAAGCTCGTCATGGTCTATCGGATTGCCCTTGCTGGTAGTTATGCCAACCTCTGTCCATTCCCCGACATAATTGAGAACGACCCTGTTGACTTCTGCCTCTATCTCGTCTCGGAATCTTTTACGATCTTCTTCTTCTCGCATATTGACAGTCTCACGATATTTTGACCAATCCTGCATTATTCCTCTTCTCTTTCATTAAAATAATGGCTTCTTGCCTTGATAAGGGCAAGTATCAAATCATCAATCTGCTCATTATAAGCCATATTAACCTCCTGTCAGTCGTTCCTCTTTGCCAATCACAGCCAATGCACCATTAATCTCGTTATCGCTTGCGATAGCCATGATGGCATCCAACTGCTTGCGCTTGTCTCTGATAGCATAAAGCATAAAGACAAGCGTTTCGCAGTCGCTATAATTTTTGGCTTTTGCAAAAAACTCAGCACGTTTCATCTCTTTTTTTGGTTTCTGCCTTGCCCGGTGGATTTAGTGCGAGTGCATCCGCCACGTCCACGATTAGCCCTTGTTCCTTTTCCCGATCCATTCTGTCTTGGTTGCCCTTTTGATGTTGTAGATTTACTCATTTTTATTCTCCTTTCATTTGACTAATTCCAATACCTGCATAATCAGCCCATTAATTTTGGCTTTTAAGCTTGCAATTTCCTGACGCAATCGAATGACTTCTTGATCATTATTCTCCGGAGCAGGGGTTATAATTGACGTGATATAATACCGATTCCAGCGTGTGCATCCCCAAGCATCATTCGCTTTCAATTCATAAATAACCGCCCAACCTGAACCATTTGTCATGCCCTTATCTATGACCTTGCCTGTTATCGATGGCATGTTATACTTGCTGAAATCCAGAAATACTACATCATTGACCTTGACTTTGGTAAATTCTGCTTCTGTCATCGAAATCCCTCCTTAAAAGAACACTTGACAAGTCTATTCTATCTATGATATAATTATATGCAGAATAGATAACTAACATAATTCAAATATGGTTAAGCTAATGAAAACATACAAATATAAGCTATATAAATCAGATAAAACCAAGCACCTGCATAATCAAATCAATATTGCCAGTGGTGTATATAACCACTGCATTGCATTACACAAGCGATATTATCGGATGTTTGGGAAATCATTGCATGTATTTCATTTAAGGGTACATATAAACAAGCTGAAAAAATTAAATAAATATAAATATTGGAAAAATCTCAATTCATCAGCTATTGAAGATGTTGAGGATCGAATTGATAGGGCATATAAACTGTTTTTCCGCAATCTCAAGCATGGCATCAAAACTGCCCCGCCTTCATTCAAGAAGCGTATTAAATATCAGTCAATAACATTCAAGCAATGTGGTTATAAGTTGCTTGATGGCAATAAAATTCGAATAAGGGACAAAGTCTATAAATACTCTAAATCACGTGGTATTGATGGTAAAATTAAAACACTTACAGTCAAGCGTGATTTTCTCGGTGATTTCTATATCTATATCGTTACTGATGCAATAGACGCTAAGCCCGCATCCAGATCAGGTAACATTGTCGGATTCGATTTTGGCTTAAAGACTTTCTTAACTGCATCAGATGGTGATGATATAGAATCGCCTTTGTTTTTCTACGAATACCAAAAGGATGTCCGCAAGGCTAATCGTAACCTGTCAAAAAAGAAGTTAGGCTCGAATAACAGGCGTAAGGCAAAGCATAATCTCGCAAGACTACATAAAAGGCTTGCTGATAAACGTAATGACTTCCACTGGAAACTAGCTGATGACTTAACTGACAAATACGATGTCATGTGTTTTGAAAACCTCAACATGAAAGGGATGCAAGCACTTTGGGGCAAAAAGATTGGCGATTTGAGTTTTAGCTCATTCATAGACAAGCTAAAATATGTCGCATCTATCAAAGAGAAAACCATTGTTTTCATAGATAGATATGAGCCTTCATCAAAGACTTGCTCTGTCTGCGGATACATCTACAAAGACTTAGAATTAAAAGAACGATCATGGCGTTGTCCTGAATGTGAAACACTACACGATAGAGATCGCAACGCTAGCTATAACATTTTAAGAGCAGGGGCATCTGCTCTCGGATTAGGGGATATAAGTCCAAAACCACGTCAGCCTCAACAGTTGACGTTGGATTTGGCTATCCCTGCTTGACTCCAAGAATCTCCCCTTTTCAAAGGGGAGAGTATGTCAAGCCTTTGAATTTGATCTAATTTTAAGATTCTACCCGTTTTTACTGTTGACATTATAGAAATCGCCGAGAAAACCCCCGTTTTCAAAAGGGGGATGAATCGGCACAAATTAGGATATTCAAATGTTAAAAAGAACACGACATGCAGTATATAGGCTAAACTATCACTTTGTTTGGTGTCCCAAGTATCGCAGGGCGGTATTAACAGGCAAAGTCAGTGATCGTCTAGTTGTACTACTGCATCAGATAATAAAAGATATAGATGGCAAAATCATTGAGCTTGCTGTGCGTCCTGACCACGTGCATCTGTTCGGCTCTTTTCCGCCTGACATAGCACCATATCAGATAGCGCATTTCCTCAAAGGCACGACAAGCAGAATGTTGCGTAATGAGTTCCCATCACTAAAAAGCAGATTGCCATCACTATGGACACGAAGCTACTATGTCGGCTCTGCTGGCAATGTATCAAGTGAAACTATACGCAAATATATCGAATCACAAGAAAACGTTTAGTTTTCAAAGAGCTAGGGCATTAGCTCATGTGAAACACTACACGATAGAGATCGCAACGCTAGCTATAACATTTTAAGAGCAGGGGCATCTGCTCTCGGATTAGGGGATATAAGTCCAAAACCACGTCAGCCTCAACAGTTGACGTTGGATTTGGCTATCCCTGCTTGACTCCAAGAATCTCCCCTTTTCAAAGGGGAGAGTATGTCAACGTTGATCCCAGAATCTCCCGCATGGCGAGAGTATGCCAACCAATACCAACTCGGTTTCCTTGTGTTTATACATGGCACATGCTGGCAATTACAATACCAGCAAGGTTGCAATCCACATTTATCATAACCGCTAGACGATACCGCTTGCTTATATAAAAGCCTACATTTCGGGTCAGTAGGTCCGAAAATGCCATAAGTGAATACCCCAGTTGACCCGCTTGCATGTATGCCAAATGAATCAATACCAACCAACGCCTTGCACTTTGATATAACTGCCCATGCCTTCCGTATATCCGCCTTGAGCAAAAAGACGTTTTTTGCTGTCCCTCGATATTCATGATCCAGAACAAGTATATCCCCATCCCACTTTTTAGCAAAATAGTTGATAAACGCATCGGGATACTTATATGATCGTGCCTTATCAACAGAGTTGAGATGTATTACAAGCGGATTTACAAGATTTGATAGAACCCTATCCGCATATTCAAGTTCTGAGTCAAAAAACTTTACATTATAATTTTCTATGGAAAACGGAACACCAACGATGCGACACCAAATATCTTGCCTCGATAACCGAATCCGCCGCCCTGTTGCAACATACTTGCCATTCTCTATGACATAAGGTGCATTATCAAACTCATATTCACTCTCTGACTTGCTTAACTGGAATATCGTTATCTCACCATCAAGCCGGTTTATGAGCTTCCTTGACTCGAGTACCAACTTACAGTATTCGTCATCGTCAAACGCCTTTGCCAGCTTACCATCCTCAAATGTGATGATCTCAAGCCCCTGTATATCTCGGAATATAGGCGATGTGCTTTTCAAACAATGAAGGATATGCCGGGCTTCTGGATACTTGACCATACTGCCGATAATGGCAGGTCTTAACATGATTGCATCGCCATAGCCACGCGTAAGCCTCTGATAGCAAAATATCATATCGTCTCTGCTTCCATACAAGCCATATAACTTGATGCCCTACATTGTGAATAATAAGGCTCTCGCCTCTGTATATTGCCAAAAACCTCACCTCTCCCTACATTATTAGCATTGACTATTTTATTCGTAAATGATTCCGGTATTTTGCCATTTGCAAATTCGCTTAATTTTTGGGAAATTGCTTTTTTATCTTGTCTTGAAGCTAATATATCCAACGCGGCTGCCCTATCTTTAATATTCTGGGGCATTAAGAGATTTTCTGCAATAGATTTAGTATTGGTCGAAGTTGCGTAATTCATTCCCCTTCCACCCCTAGAACCTCCACCCGGACACGACATAATTAACACCTCCTAAACATACGGATAGCTTGATATACTCGATCTATACATATTCGGCTTGACAGTCGCTATGCACCGTATATAAAAGCTTCCTATTTCCATCTGTATAGTCCTTATCCTCGTCAAAGCATAATCCAATATTGTCCTTGATGGCTGTTTGATGCTGATGCTGTCGCCTAAATCAATTTGCGGTTGCCAAGTCGTCTCAAATTCCACCCTTGAATGTCGCTGGTTGAATAAGTCGTAATACCTCCATGCAAGACTTTTTGCTATGGCAACATCATCATCAGTCAGAAAGTCGTTATCAACTCGTAGTTCACGTCTGCCATAAAGCTGTTCAGAGCTTCCCTCCCACGCTTCCCCAGTGGTAACGTAATTGCATACAGCCTCATAATCGCCATAGGGAACGATAATCACGTTATAGACTTCTTCCCAGTTGGGAGTCTTGCTGTTGACTCGCTTGATAGTTTTATCGTCTGGCAATGTGATTAACACGTCATTGACCTTGAATATGGTTGCCAATGCGGTGTGTGCCGATGCTATGCTATCAGAAGCACCCCTAACGCATCCTGTAAAGCTATTAGTCGTCTTGCCCGAATAGGTTATCAATTCACTGTCAATCTGAATGATGCCCGAATCTTCCATGTCTGACATGCCATCACCAGAACTCGGAATCGTGGTAACATTGTCATTGATGCCGGAACTAAGAAACGCCCTGTCAGATGTCCTCTGTCGGAAGAATACCCGTCCATGCCGATCAACGCCAAGCTCATAGCCTGAAAGTTTGGCACATTCTGTCATTATGTCCCATTTGGTGCGTTCCCCTAAGTCCGCTTTTCTGATAACAGGCATAAATGATTGAGCATAAACGCCGAGAGCATATCCATAATCCGGGTCATTACTGACAGTCGCATCAGTAGATATAAAGAAGATAGCACTATCTGACTCTCTGACAGCCATCACAGCCCCGATGCCCATTACGTTATCTCTCAGATAATGCTTATCCTCTATAGGGGGCTTATATGCCAGCGTTCCCACGTCCTCAATGCCATCAGCGTTATTTATTCTGTATAGATGCCCATTAGCTAAATCCTCATAAGGCTCTAAATCATCATAGTCATACGCGCCATAAGATCGCCCCGCACCGCGAACATACCAGACATAACCACTGTGATAAACCCCACCGCAGTATCTTGACTTATGCGTCTTATCCTCGTTTATATCATAAGTCTCAATGTCGGTTTCTGTTACTGAACCCCGTGGAACTGATACAAACCATCCAGACCAATCGCCTAACAATGGGTCCTGCTGTTCCATCTGAAACCAATGTATGAGATCGTCCCACCAATCGCCCCAATTATCATAAGTAGTTGACCTAACGACTTTCAGGATGTTGAGATATATTTTATCCTCTGACTCGTGATAGGTAACATCAATCGGAGTCATGGCTTCCGTAGCTTCATCTGACATGCTCTTGATATTTCCATGTTGCGACCATGTACCCGCAGACTTTGACAACGTATCATATTGAAGGTATCCTGTCCCTGTGATGACCTCATAATAAAAGAATTCTATATCATCACCGGAATCAACGAAGTCCATGCCTCTATCATATTCGGCATCTCGGCTGTATTTCGTATATCCACTTCCATCAAACCCTATCTTTGCCAGTCCTTTTGTCGTGTCATGGTAGAGAAACCACACGACCTCATTGGTATCATCAACAGAGAACCCCTTGAACTGCGATCCCTCAAGTCCGTCCTCAAGATTCAGATAAGCCGCAACCTGACCGGATAAAAACGTCAATTCCTGTCCGTCATATTTGAATACCCATCCATAATCATCAGCGTCATTCGGTCTTGCAATGCCGAATACTGACCCATTTGATGATACGCCAAGTCTTGCTATGTTTTTATCTATGCCAACAGTGGCAACTGCCCTCCATGAATTACCATCCCACTTGACCAGATATGAGCCAACGCCCATATAAACGTTATCATCATCAACTGTAACCGCTAGACAAGTTGCATTAGGCATCAATGTCGCATTGCCTGAGCTATTGAGGGCAACTGCAACACGACCATAGATATAGCTGATAGCATTCCCATCTCTGTCTGATAACGTGCAGTCGTCAATCTCTGATGTATCAAGCCCTTCATCCTCCAAAAGCCATTTACTAAGCCCGTGATATGTTTCCATTCTGGGACATGCCCTATATGTAGCATATATGCTAGACGGATCGGTGGGTTTTGCACCTAACTCAAGCAGTCCATTCGCATAGTCAATATATCCCGTCAGCTTGCGTTCCGATGCTGATAACCCCAATGCAACATCACGATCATTGATAATCACTATCGTTCCATCAGAAGATACTACGCTTTCAACTGAATCCATGACTATCGGGAATACCGGGAACTGGAAATATCTCTCATCTGTCTCATTCCCATCAGCTAATAAGCAGTCAATTCGAGTCCCAACTGACCAATATTCATTCCTTGCCGGCGATTCTGTGCCTTTCACGCCACGAATACAATATGAGAATCCATAATCAGTCTTTTGACCATAATAAAAGATTTCCTCATTGCCATCTTCATCAGCTATTTTTGCATATCCCGAAGGTGGGAACGTTCCTTCTCTGACTCTCGCCTCAATATATCTGGTATTTATTCCGACTGGTCTTGTTATCTCTGCGTAAGTTTCACCGCCTGTTAGCTGAACATTGACGCACCGATAGCCTATATCATAGCATTTGGCATCCCTCAGCACCCTTGACACACATTGCAAGTCAATCGTAGCCTGATCATCATCTGTTGACGTATCAATGTCAATGATAAGCCCATAGAAAACGTCAATAAGGCTTTCAACGCCATCAATGATATACCCCGCCGATATTCTGATAGGCACTTTCTTGCCATCTTGAGGCTGTCCTATGGATGCAAAATAATTGCTTGTCTTATCAAAATCAAACTCTTCATCTTCATTCTTTAAAGTAAGCTGACAGTTATTCGCAGTAAAGACGTTAAAGGCGTTCTTGCCATCCATATCCTCTATCTGCCAGTTCACAGTTCCGAAATCCGCCACCTTATCCGTAATATCTATCCAATCGCCATCAGAAGCTTGAATAAAGCAACATCTTTTCGGTATCCAATAAGGCTTGCCAATAATGTCCGACCAATCAGACCCGCCCGTCAATTCACAAGTTCCATAGCTCTCAATGGCAATAGTAGCAGACAGGCTTTTCGCCCCGCTTTTCGTCAATGCACAAGTTCCATAGCTCTCAATAGCGATAGTTGCTGATAGCCCAGTTGAGCTTGCGTCTGTCTCAAACACGACAATCGCATCATCGTTATAGCTGATAGAGTATGCGTAATCGTCATCAGCATAGATGCCATGTATGCCATCAAGATAATTTGGCGATCCGTTTCCTGAGACTGACCCGACTATTCGTGGATTCGCAGGCGTATCAACGTCAATAAGCTTGATTGCGTCATCTGTATATGAGACGACAAAGACAAACCCCTTGCTCTCAAGCTCTTTATAGAACACAGCCATAGACTTATTGATAGATACCGTTCCCACTACCGATATACTCGCAGGATTGCTAACGTCAACAACAGCAAACTCATTATCCATATTCGCTGACACATAGACATAGTTGCCATTGCCTGTTATGCTATGCGCCCCGTTAAGCGTCTGGATGCTGTCCGATAGAGACGGGCTTCCGGGAGTATCAACATCAAACACCGATAGCGAGTTATCGTCTTGTGATACCGTGAACGCATACCAGTTGCTTGATATTTGTGCCACATAAACGCCATGACAGCCATCACAGTAGTTTGATGCACCCGCCCCGCCGATAGTGGCTGTCAACGCCGGGCTTGCAGGAGTAGCTAGGTCTATTATCACCAGCCTGTTATCCTCGATTGACGTTGCGAAGGCATACCAATTAGATGATATTTCAGCTAAGTCTAAACCATAAGCCCCGTCAAGATAGTTCGGGCTTCCCGTCCCTGATAATGTCCCGACAACAGACGGACTCGCAGGCGTGGTTATGTCTATAATCTTGACCGCATCATCCTCATAAGACGTAGCCACCGCATAGCTGTTAGCACCATCATCAAAACATTTCACCTTAGCAGGCTGATTGATGGCTACTGAGCCAACTATTGACGGATTAGCAGGATCGGCAAGGCTGTATATGCAGACTCTATCGTCTATAAATGACGCTGTAATGAGATGCTTGACGCTACCGATGGTGTGTAGCGTTACATCATACCCGCCATTGAGATACTTCGGCGACCCGCTTCCGACTGCATGTCCTAGTTTTGTTAGTCTAAACATTATATTAATCTTCCCTCAGCCAATACTCCGCTTCTTTCTCTCGGCGATTCACTAATCCATTGAGCTTTTTCCGTTTGCCGTCAACAGTCCCATAAACCCATCGTCTAAGCTCTTTCGGAACACAGTCATAATCACCCTTATTGAGCTTTCTCAATAGCGTTGACGTGCTAAAGTTACCAACACCGACATTATAGGCAAATGACACAAGGCTTGCCATTTGGTTGCTGTTCAGTGGCACTTTGACAAGCGCAAGCACCTTCACAGTAAAGGCTATCATATCCGTCCTAAATATTTCCTCAGCTTCTTCTCGTTTCAGGGGCTTGCGATATGTCTGATATGCCAGCCTTGCATCAGCATCGCCTTTTAGCTGCCTACCATTGACGACAATGACATGCCCCCAAGCGATAGTCCAATATCCCGCAGGGCAAAGATACGGTATATAGCTGTATCCCTCAAAGAACTTTATTAAGCTTGATATTTTGTCATAGTCTATTTTCATATTAATGTCATGTCCAAAGCTTCATCAGCGAATGATACATCATCACCGACATTGCCATCATAAGAAGCATCTAGTTCACCATATAACAACATATTCCCAGCAGTCAAGGCATCAAGCAAAGCAACATCCGTCAGCGTCCCCCAACTCACAGTCGGAGTCGGGAAGTCTATATCGCCATCATTGCTAGATGCACCACCAGAAGCGATATTCCAAGTATTGAGATTGACTCTTGCATAAGCCCCGCCGGATGGCTCGGTTATCGTTGACCCTGTATCAGCATCGTAGATCGTCTCAGTAGCCAAAGCTACATAGATATTTGTCGGTGGAGTATATGCGTCATTTATAAACACATGGTCAAGTATCTTGTTTGCCAGATAAGTTGAGATCGCCCCTGATGCAAACCCTATCTCTATATCACCAGCCTTTATACTGAAATCATCGCCTGTTGCACCCGTCTTTGTTGCTGTCAATGCACCAAAGGCAATCATGTTTCCGCCTGTCAATGCGTCTGACACAAACCAATGTGTCAGTGTTCCCCATGCCCCTGTTGCTTCCGTAAAAGCCAACTCAATAGCGTTCCTTGTCTCTCGTTGGCTTGCTATCGTCCAATCATCACATATCTTTCTCGCATAAGCCCCACCTGATGGTTCATCTATACCCGAAGCGTCAGCCAGAGGATTAGCTCTTGAATATCCGATATATAAATGTGTTGGCTGCGTAAACGCCCCAACTTTCAAAATATGGTCAAGTATCTCGTTCTGTGCATACGTGCTAAGTTGTCCCATGTTGCCACCTCATTTGAAAAAAATGTTATAGATCGTTGATAAACCCACGATAACAGATATTATGATTGCTAAAGTTGCGATATTATTGGTTTTATCAGCGCGTCCCCAATTAGCGAATTTGCCTCGTTCCTCATCTTTAGCGAGAATAGTCGCTAATTGCTCGCCATGCTTAATACACGGCAACCTATTGAGTTTTTCATCAATATGCCCCTCAAATTCATCGAACTTGTTGAGTATTTTTTCATAAAATTCTTGTTCTGACATCATTCTATCCTTTCAATTATCCTACGTCATAACTGCACCCGCAGCCCAACGGAAAACATAAACTGCGTTTCCTGATCCTGCCGCGCCTGTAAGTGCATCGGTCAACGTTATATGCGTCCCGTCAGGCACAGCCGCAACAGTAGTCCAATCTATGCTGTCATCATCCAATACAACCCCCACTATATCAGCATTAGCCACATCCGCCGATGTTCCGACAAGCATGGATGTTTCACCAAGAGGCTCTCCATCGGTCAGTGTCGTGTCAAGCGAAAACACGCATCCCCAAGCCATGGGACTACCAACAGCAAGTTCGGCATTATGCAATACGCGACCTCGTTTATAATTCTTCCAATACTTGGTAGGTGGTGCAGTCCCCTGACACTCTCCCCAAGCCCCAACTATCTGATATGGCTCACAGATTTGAGCTATCCCCGCATGTCCGAGAGCATATAGCCCGAATGACTTGAGCCACTTACCCGAATTTATCCCGAATATAATATCTACATAATGCACATCATCATGCACTCTAAAAGGTCTATTGCCGGATGATACCGAGAAGTAATAACATTTCCCCGATGGGACGAAATAGGGCTGCTTGTTTGTCCCGTATGCAGAATCTATCGTCCACCAGTATGTACCCGCATCAGCATCAAGAAAATCGCCGTTGGAGTCATAACATACGAAAAATGGACTCAAATCAACATTCGCTTCCCAATCCAGCATAAAGCTTTTTTGGGAACGGGTGTCAATTTTCAACCCAACACCAAGCAATGTCCCAGTGGCATACCCTAATCCCAGACTGGAAATATCAAAATATGAGGACTTATATCCATAAGTTGATCCATTATATCTTCTATAAAACAAGGGTGCAGGTAATCCCACCTGTGTAGGATTGACCCACATACATTTCTCGGACAGATCCCCCGACTTATAAAGCAGAGTTTTTTCTGTGCTATAATCAGTTTTAAGTGCTTTGCAGATGTTTGACCCTGCATAAGAGCTGTTATCCCTAAATGATACATGCCCATAGCTCTGGTAACATTTATTTGCGAATGTGTCATCCTCGCAAACAAACAAAGTATCGTTGCCCTCATGTCTTACACTATCAAAGATATTTTGGGTAGCACCGTCCTCTAACCGTATCCCTATGCGTTCATGATCGCCTGCCCCGGAGCCTAGCTCGAAGCAAGACCCATGGAATTTATTGGAATTCAGTGCTTTGCTTGTTGAACCAGCATTTGCTCTAATAATCACGCCATAACGATCAATCCCAGCTTGTCCCGTACCCGTACTGCTAAAGTTGCCACCATCAAAGATGTTTTCATTGCAATAGCTCGAATAAGCACCGTTATCCGCTGCATTGGTCAATTCAAGCTCTATCTTTGCATACCGCGACAATCCCAAATCTATATGGTTATACCGGAATCCCCTACTTGCTGACGAACTCGGTATGCCTATCATCTGTATATTGACGCAAAAGCCAAAAGTCTGCCCCAAAGATACCTTGCAATCATCAAGATTTAACAGTTTCAAGCCTATGTCTGATTCGCTAGACCAATCCGACAACGTCACCCTCCAAACATTTAAGTTCTTATATGTTTTGAGAGAAGGATATGCAACCCCTGTCGTATCCCCTACAATAATAGCCGAAACCGCCGCACCTGCCGCACCAGTGTATTTCATTATACAGTTGCTCATGTCTATGTTGGAACTAACGCCAAATGTAACAGTTGTGCTGAACCTATACGTCCCCTTCGGAAATACGATCTCTATTCCACCAGTGTTGGCTGCCACTGAGCATTTGTTTATTGCCGCAGCGTTATCCGTAGAATCATCACCAACAGCACCCCACCATTGAGGGACAACCTTTTCCATAAGATAATTGCCGGAAAAGCTAACAACCCCATCACCATCGAATATCTGGTAGTTGCCCGATATGATCTGCCCCGTAAACGTTACGGTCTGATCTACGTCAACGCTAATCGTAGCACCCTTAGCAAACACGCAGGGTGTGCCAATTGTAGGGCTAGAGGCTATCCTATACGTCCCGGATGGGAAGTAGACAGCCCCATTATTAGCCGCACTGATAGCGTCGTTTATAGCCGACATATCATCGGTTGAGCCGTTCCCTACCGCTCCATAAGTGCGCACATTCTGGGTGTCTGGACTACTCCAATGTCCGGTAATAGTTTCATCATCCGCTATCCCGGAAGCACCATCCCCGATCTTATCAGCATTATTATTTATCTTCCCCCACGATTCGCCATAAGTTTCAGCGGTGGTTAGATATTCAAGTTCAAACTTTCCTGCACCCATATTTCTCCTCTATATTATTTTCTTCCATACTTGGTGTTCTGAAATAATAACATCCTCATTCTCGCTGACTAGCACGTCCCATACATCATACCATGTTGGCGGTGATGTCCTTGCTTGATATACTCTTGATAAATCAACCCATGTTGGAGTTCCTAGAACATCAAGCAAAACATATCCCTGCTCAATACCTAACCAATAGGTATCATCATAATCAACAGTAATAGGAAAATCAGCATCGGGCATCTTGTTTTTCTTTCCGCATAAATTGCTTTCTGTAATACCGATACAAACAAGAAATCAACATTTTCTTTTCTCTCGGATAAAACGCTATTCGGTCTATTGATGATTTTGATACTTGGAATGATCTGTATTCGTTGCTTTCTTTCCAATCACCTTTTCTCAAGCGGATACACCCCGCAATAAGCATCGGCATCATACATATATTTGCACTTGATTGGCGTTGTTTGCCCATTAATACCGAAACCAAGATCGAGTATCTCCTTGGTCAGAATGTTCGGGTGGCATGTATCTGATGGTACGTTTAACCAATCAAAAATCCGTAATACCTTCGCCGACTTTTTTATTTTTTCCATTGCTAATCCAACATCATTCACATGTTGCAAAACATTCAGTACCCATACTTCATCCCAATCACCCTCATTCATGTCCTCAGCAGATAAATGTTCAACCTCGACACCAAAATATTTATAGCGCTCCCAAACCCAATCTGGATATGGTAGAGGGTCAATTACTTTTCGCCTACCGTTTACACAGCGTAATGTTAAACCAATCGGACCCGCTCCCACTTCTAAAACGGATTTCCCCCCCAAATCCAATACATAATTGCTAAAGTCCAAACCCATTAACTTTGCTGAATATGTCTGCTTATCTCTCTCACATTCGTGCATTGAATAGCTTGACCATGCTGATAATTCTCCGTCATCTTTTGCGTTAAGAGGCTCTGGCTTGCTCTGGGATTTACTATATGACCTTGTTAAACAATCAATACTTGTCCTGTCGAGATGCCTTTGATACCACGCCTTGTTAGTGTAAACATCTAATACGCTTTCAAAATATTCCTCATAACGCCATTTCAGCCTATCCATCGAATAATTGTTCATTGCATAGTTATAACAATCAATAGGATTGATTTTATCAATATTTAGTGCCGCAAATATATAATCATCAAATGTTTTGCACCGAAATCCGGTAATGCCGGGGATAACCGTTTCCCCAAAACAACCGAAGTCAGAAGTTATGACAGGAGTTCCTGAAAATGCCGCTTCGATATGAACGCCCTCAAATGGCGGAACATACTCCGTTGGAACGAATAATGCCTTTGCTTCGCTCAACAATCGTTTGCGTTGCTCGACATCTGAATATCCCACGTATTCAACACAATCAGAATGTATAGATGGAATGAGACCGTTTTCGCCAATATCCTGTCCTGATACAAGCAACTTCCCACCGATAGCATTTACCACCTGAATAGCGATCTCGATTCCTTTTCTCTTTGCAAGCCGACCTAGATATAAGTAATAATCACCTTTTTTGTCAGAGTATTCAAAATCATTGGGGTCGAAATAATTGGGAATGACATAATCATAATTACTACCATCGATTTTTTGACCCCACCCTGTCACATAGGACATCCAGTTATACGATTCAAATATTCTATAATTAGAGAAAGTGTCTTTATATCCTATCCCGGGCTCAATAGTGAGTGGAAGTTTCACTGCATCTGCTATCTTTTTATGACCAAGCCCATACATACATAAAAGAAAATCTGTCGGTGATTTGCGATAATTAATTTCTTGTATTGCTGTTTTGTCGAAATACCATGTCGCCTCATTATCAGAACTTAGATCATAGAATTTATTTACATCAGTGCGTTTTCCAAAACTACGCTCTAAAATGTTTTTTGTAGAGCATTGGATAAACTCATCGCACTCTACATTTGACCCCTCTGTGCCATAAAAAAAGACCTTGTGCCCTAAACTTTTCAACATCGTTCCAAGTTTCAATACTTTTTGGGAGTATGCACATGATAATGATGCCTCTTTGCTTGTTGGGATATGTGCTAGTCCAAGCAAATGAAATACCTTTTGCCTTCTGATGGTATTAGATGGTTGAGGAACGTTATATGGATTCCATGATTCAACAGGCAACGTCCTTTTCACGAAACTTGCATAAGGGCTTTTGCTTTTATAGATCCATGTCTCATTCATAGAATCACAAAAAGGCTTGCTATACCCACATGACCGGTATGTATGCAGGATATGACACTGATCCCAAACATACCCATCATCATCAAACCACCGCTCTATCTTTCCATCTTCGTGTCCGTCAGCAATCAGCATAGGGAAGCTCATTATTCCTTCTGCTGTTTTTAATTCTTGATGCTTGGCAACAAGTCTGTTTATCTGATTTGGTCCAACGCTATCCCACTGAAAATCATCTGGAGGGTTATCTAAAATACCCTTAACATCCTCAATTATTTCTTTTATATATGGGCTTTCTGACACAGCCATCACAACTGCCGCATTATACCCACTGATCTTAGCATCACTCGATGGCAACCTACCAAAGAAACCAACAGATTTTATTTGAGCATATAACCCGCTAATATCTTTTATGGATAAAGTATCTAGGTCTAAAAAAAGCCCCCCATATTTATATAATATTTCCCACATGAATATATCTTTAAGATTCGCCATGCAGAAAGGATCATCTTTATCTTGATAAATAGATAATGTTCTGAAATCTTTATATGAAAGTATTTCAGGATGGAAATCATATTTTAGTTTATTGACAAACACCTTATCGCTTATCTCGGAAAATTCTTCTATGAGCTTGAAATACACATCTTCTTCTGGTCTGACTGAATACCATAAATAATAGGCATCATGGGCATGTGTATTAATTGCCGATATTGCCGATAAGTAAGAGTCGTAATTAAATCTTCCCCCTGTAAATATCTGATGTATCACCATTGTTGATTTCCTTTTATGCAAATGTTATATCCTTGACAATCTTCTCAGAAGCTAAAACAAAATGAATATTCAACATAGTAACCCCCTAAGTAGTCATTTGTACTTTATAGACATTGCCATCATTAGGACTTCTATATAACAAATAATAATTGCCGTTGCTAGAATTTCGCCATATACTAAATTCCTCCTCTGCAAGAGTTGGTGTTGTACTCTGGCTATCATATCTAGGCACAAATGTTCCATCATAGCAATCAAGTATGCCAAAAAAACCGACATCCTTATTAAAATCAGCATCCTCATTAAAATCAACATCCTTATTAAAATCAACATAATTATTAAAATTAGCATTATCATTAAAATCAACAACATTATTAAAATCAACCTGAATACCTTCTAAATCTATCATGCCACTATATTGAAGTTGACCATTAGCCGCATTCCAATATACCGCATTACCTGACGATGGCGATCCAGATACTCCTACCCCAGTCGCGCCGGTTGGTCCGGTCGTGGATACCCCAGTCGCGCCGGTTGGTCCGGTCGTGGATACTCCGGTCGCACCGGTTATGCCAATGCCGGTTGCACCAACAGCACCGGTTGTAGATACTCCGGTCGCACCAACAGCACCAGTTGTGGATACTCCGGTTGCACCGGTTATGCCAATGCCGGTCGCACCAACAGCACCGGTTATGCCAATGCCGGTCGCACCAACAGCACCGGTTGTAGATACTCCGGTCGCACCTGTTGTTCCAACTCCGGTTGCACCAACAGCACCGGTTGTAGATACTCCGGTTGCACCTGTTGTTCCAACTCCGGTTGCACCAACAGCACCGGTTGTAGATACTCCGGTTGCACCTGTTGTTCCAACTCCGGTTGCACCGGTTATGCCAATGCCGGTCGCACCAACAGCACCGGTTGTAGATACTCCGGTCGCACCAATAGCACCTGTTGTGGCAACTCCGGTCGCACCTGTTGCACCGGTTGTGGCAATTCCGGTCGCACCGGTTGTGCCAATGCCGGTTGCACCGGTTGTGCCAACTCCAGTTGCACCTGTTGTGGCAACTCCGGTCGCACCTGTCGAACCTACTGCTCCAACACCGGTCGCACCGGTCTGTCCTATAAATCCGGTAAATCCTGTCTTTACAGCAAGCGTTCCTATCGGATGGTCATATACACTTGGAAGAGGGTCGGAAGATTCCAATGGTATCACATTGACAACACGCCCCAGTGACGTTAAAGGATGATCCACAGTAACTTCTGCCCCATTATCATTTATCTTTACAATATCTGTTGCTTCTGCCAGATTGCTCGCATTACCACGATAGATCTGGGTTTCTGGAAGTGCTGGAAATGCCCCAATCTCTCTCCATGTTGACCCGTCATAATACAACAACTTATTTTGTATTCCTGCCCCCGATATTGCATCAACATCAGTGAATCCGCTGCCAAACGTAATCGTATCACCATCGCTATTGTCCACATGAAGCCATACGAGCCAGCCTTGACGTACTGATGCTGTTGTCCATTCGGCATTTTGATCAGGCGTTGATTTAAAGAAATGGCTTGATATTAAATCTATTGCCTGATTGCCAACGGGGATCGTTACATATCCGTCAAAGTCAACCATCTGGAATGACTCAACACTGCCGGGGTCTTTCTCGTCATGTATCTGTGCAACCAGATCGTTGTTGGCATCCATGAATAGCTGTATAGAGTCAATCAGCGGATTATCAGGAGTCGCTAATTGCTTTAGTATGTGTAATATCTGTTGTGTTTCAAATACCATTTTAGTATTCCATCAATTTTATAACGCCATCGAGTCCCGACAGCTTGAGTTCGCTGTGATAATCAAAATCAAAGCCCATTTCACGCCAAACACAGCGATAGATATAGGATGGCTTATCATCATCTGGGATAACCACTAAGGGATAACGCAAGCTCGGAGTCGTCCATAATGTGTATAAATTATCATAGGCATCGCTGTCTATGTTCTGGAACTCAATATCAATCTCGGCATAGTCTCTTTCGCCGGCATAAGATGTATGCGAACCATCCACAAGCGGATAAGCCCCGCCGATGGTGTCCTTTTTTGGCATCCTAACCATAGATGGCAAATCAATATTATCAGTCAACGCAAGCCTTAACTCCATGAGCATCACTTCATATATCTTGACGTTACTTGCACCCTTCGCAGTAACCTCTATTTTCCAATATTGCTTACTTACCTCTGTAAATGACAGCCACCACCAGATACCCGCCTCTTTCTCGGTATTTGTCCCATCAACAACCTCAGACCACGAAATAGCATCATCTGAGTGGTAGAGCTTGAATGTGGTTATCATCGCTTCTTTCATAAACAGGCAATCAATGGTCTGTACCGATCCTAAGTCTATGATAAGCTCTGGCAATGCCGAATCATTTTCCCAGTAGCTCGACATATCGTAGTCAAGTGCTTCTGATGGGTCATAAACATCCGTCCCACCGCTAGATGAAGCGGACACGCCTCTTTCGTAAGTGTAGGATTTTGAAAAGAAATATACTGCCATAATTGCACCTATGGGATTAAATATGCGATTGCCTTAAATAAATTGAGTCTTTCCTCTGGTATTGATTCATCATTTGACCCATAAAAAACTTCATCAAGAAACAAGAAAATAGCATCTTTTGCATACGATTTAACATCATCCTTGCGCCACGCTTCTTTGTCCCATTCTTGTAGGTTTCTCCTAAAAATGGCTTTGCCATCTTGATATTTTGACTCTAATACAAACCCCTCTTCATCAAATTCCTCGAATACTATCTCAAATTTCTCAGGGAATTTTGCCATATATTCAGTTACGTATTTTTGAAACCCAATAAACTTTTTATCCATTAGCCCACTCTCCCCGATTCTCTTTCTTATTAATGCGTTTTCGCACCTTCGTTGTTATCTGGTCGCCATCCATGTAAAACTCGTATTTCTGGTCTTGCATCAAGCCTATGAGTTTATCAAGTTTATCACTAAGCCCACCTTCACCCGTTTGCTGTTGTGTCTTTTTTGCAAACCCCGCCTCAAAATTGTTGATAAAATCCATGCTTGATTTTCGTGTCATTGCGATAGCTGACCGCCCACCTGATTTATATGCCATTGCGTCATTATAGGGATCGTCAAATGAGATGCCCTCTAATACCGAAGGTAAAGCCCCGACAAGAGCCATAGGATTGCCTGTTGCTAAAGCCATGCCGATTGATCCTAAAGCCCCAAATCCACCTGTTGACTGACTTGCTGGATTAATCATATTACTGAATATGTCCTTCAATCCACCATAAACCGTGTCGCCGATAGCGTCCCCCGCAAGATTAAGCACAACATTTAAAATGCCTTTGCCAAAACTCTTAAACACATTCTCAAGGCTATCAAGATTGTTTATTAAGTCTCTCGGTATCTGTGCAAAAACATCGCTGATGCTATACGCCAAATCTTCCCACATAACCATCTGCTTATCCCGATATTCCTGAGCCATTCTCAAGGATTCATCAAGAGATTTCTGTTCCAGATCATTCCTGAACTTCAACGCCGCCTCAATTTCTTTTTGGCCCATCCCCTCAATAAGAACTTCCCCGCGCTCTCGTATCTTTTGCTGGCGTATAAGTTCAGCTTCTTCATTTGCCTTCATCATAGCAAACATACTATCATCAAAAGCTTGGGCAAGTTTCTTTTTTTCAATAGCTAATAGAGCGTCTTGTGTCGCTAAATACTTCGTAGCCTGCATTACAACATCAAGCATCTGTGCATATGCTTTGATGCGTTCCTCTGGAAACATGGCATCGGCTGATACCTGATTAGCGAATGGGAATGTTTGGTCAGCGAACGGTCCCGGTCTCAATGTCAAGCCGGGCATAGGTGTGGTTTTTTCTTTTGGTGAGATAAAGTCCGCCGCAGAAAATTTCTGACCTTTTTTTAGATCGGCAAGTATTTCTTTTCGGTATTGATCTACCATCTGATGAACGCCAACTTTAGCTTTATCAGTAATGGATGGAACAAATTGACCCTCAACTAAACTAGACCACCATCCAAGCTTTTCCTCTCTTGTCCATGCAAATCCTTTTTCACCAAGCGAAGTTATTTCATCAAACTGCTTTTGAATGTCCTCGAGATCAAGCATCCCTTTTCTTGTAGATTCCGTTACCTCCCATGCTGAACCAAGACCAGACCTACCCATCGTCTTGTTTTTAATCTTCTCTATCTGGCTATCAATCCGGGCAAGCAAGTCCTCTGTTTTCATCAATGGGTCAATATTGCCAAATGCTGTCTCAATATATTGCGCTTTAGGATTCGTGGATTTATTGATTCTTTTTAATGCGTCCCATAGTGGGTTGCCTCCACTAAGGGCATATCGGGTTTCACCGGAAACCATATCGCCGGGCTTGTATTCCGCCCTCGTCATTTGCTTGGCAACTACTTCACGCATTTTATTGAGCCTGTCAAGATTTTCCTTATCAGCATCCGACATTATTTGTGGTATGTTGATAGGCTTTTCTGCGGCTTCTTTTATTCTATTGATAGCCCATGCCACCTCGATTGCGGCAAGTGCTATTATTCCCAACTTAGCAGCCGCAACTGTCAACCCAGATGCCCATATACCCGTTGATGTATTTGCCGTAAGCATGGTCGCTGATAAACCTTTTATATCAGCAATCAATGGCAATATTAATTTAGATATGCCCATCAAGGCAAACCCAAGCCCTGCTAATCCTGCACCACCAGCGATACCCATGCCGATAGTATCTTTGATAGGCTTCGGAAGTTTATTGAATACGTCCATCAGATCGCCGAGTTTATCAAGCACCTGTGTCAATATCGGCAGTAAAGCTTCACCGAGTTGCACCTTCGTCTGAAACCATTGATCGTTGAAGTTCTCAACTGCGTTTGCCGCGCCCCCCATGACTTTTGGTAGCTTCTCGAATCCTGTAACTATCGTCCTGATAAAATCATCCGCAGTCTGACCTGTTTCCTCAAGCTTCTTTTGCACAGCCTCAACATCAGCCGTCCCGAAGGCTTGCTTCATCACCTTGCGTATCTGCGGCAACTGCTCTTGTAACTGCCTTAAATCCTGTCCTAGTACCTTGCCCTTAGCTGACATTTGCGTTAACGCCAGTATCACAAGCTGTAACTGCGGAGCACCCTTGCCAACGGTTACAAGTGCGTTCCCGAAAGCCTTTAATGACCTCTCGGCAAGTTGGGCGTTCATGTCAATAGCCCTTAAATTCGTGTATCCCTGCACCGCTTGAGCTAGACTCAAGCCCGGCAGTTTCGCCACCTCACGCAGACGCACCATTGCCTTCTCTGCATTCTTTGCACCGTCCTCAACTGCAGTCAGGCTCTTAAACATGCGCTCCTGTTCCATAGCGGACTTAACGATGCTTCGTGTCAATAAGCCCAACGCCGCAGACGCAGCACCCAAAGCGATAGTCAAGCCCGTATAACTGGATGCAGTCTTTTTCGTGCTGTCAGCGACTTCGACATTAGCACCCGCCTGTTCATGGAGTGCTTTGGTAGTCTTTTCTATATCAGCCTTTAGCTGTGCTATGGCTTGCTGACTGAGATTTTTCCCTTTTATTGTCAATGCAACTTCTGGCATTTCAATTATCCTTAAAATATGGGTCTGCCCGCTATCTGCTTCATAAGTGCCTCAAACCGCTTTCGCTCCATCTCTAATCTCGCTTTTTCTTCTTCTATCTCTGCTTTTTCGCCGATGCTGTAAACCTGATTATCTATAAAAAGCTTGAAATGGCTATTCTGTATCTTCGGGAACAGTATCTGACTCGGTGTCTGATGGTATGCCTTCGCTATCTGATGTATCCTCAGTAGTTCCCTCTGTGCCTTCTTTATATGTTTTGAGAAATGACTCCGCCGCTTTGGCGATTTCCTCCGGCTTGGTAAGTTCCTGTATGGCTTTATAAAGATGCGTTACGTCATCCTTAACATCTTCAGGCGTGGAAACACTTGTCAGCTTCCCGATCTCTATCAGTCGGATGATGGATAGTTCCTTATTCTCCGGGTCGCATTCCGACTGTGGCTTATTGACAAGCTTGGCTGAAATAACGCCAGCGCAGATAATATCCAGAACCTTCCCTTTCAGGATAGGCTCATTGGCAAGTTCAATCTTTTCCTCATCAGTCATATTATCAGTAATTGCATCAATAGATTTCTGATCGGTAGCGCCTTTCTCGATAAGAAGACTCATAAATGGCGTTCCGAATATTCCTAAGAACATACCCGGATTGATAGCCTGTATCTCAAATGTCATTCCCGAAGGCGTAACCGTATATCCCCTCTCATAGCCCGACAATAATTCATCATAGCCCGTTAGACCCTCGACTTTGGGCTTCGTGGGTCTTGCAGTCTTGACATTGCCTGCATATTTTTTTCCTTTTTTGGTAGCATTTTGGGAGGCTCTATCTTTTGCGTTCATTTTTTCTCTCCTTAATCAGTAGGAAAGCGGATCGGCTCTGATTAACGCCTGAATATAAGGCAACCGACCCGCTGACATTTTAGGAACTTGATAGACATTTGATCGTAACGGTCTGTTCATCTGGTGATGTAGCACCAACCGATCTTAGCGGAGTAAGCGATATTTCTTGCAATAGGTTTGCAAAATTATCTACGGGTTTCTTTGGGAAGTTATTGATCTGGCATCTAGGAAGGCTCCAAGTTATGCTGTATTCTGCCCCCGCAAAAGGCTTATAATAAGCATAAATATAGACATCCTCCACTTTGGCACCAGACTCAAAAACAACATCCCAGTCGTTTTGTGTCTCATTATAATCCACGCCAAAAGTAAGGATTTCCGCGCGGCGTTTTCCGCGCACCGGCTGAGGCATGGTTCTTTCATTTCTATATTTTGCCGCAGGGTATTCTAAACCATTGTCAAAACTGTTGCTCAATGAGGCAACTGTCCATGTAGTCTCACCAATGGCTAAAGCCAATGCCCAACCCGCTGCAACGCCTTGCTCAACACGATCATACGCTGACACATCTGTTGGGGTTTCTGATGCTTCGACATCATTTCCAGATGACTTCACGACATGCCCTTCATAAACACGTTTTTGAATAGTCGTAATGTCTAAGGCAAGTATGTCCGCTAGGGTAAATGTTCCTGTATTAATCAATACTCCAATCGCCGTTGTCGGGATACCGCCCTTAACAGACTCAATAGTCATGCCCGGCAAGACTGCATCCTTGATCTCTATCAAATGCGTATAGAGGTTATTACTTGCCTCGATAAGAAGTGTTTCCGAATCTGGAGGTGTTGATGTGAAATCTATACTTGTAACGGTCTTGAAATAATATGCACTCGTCTTTGGACCAGCCTCACCCGTAAATGTTAAAATATCTATAATAGTAAAATCATTCTGATCTGTCCCTGTTATCGTTACGGTCTGCGTTACTGCACCTGAAAAAGTAAATTTCAGGACTGCTGGGGCTTGACTTGGAGTCAAATCACCGGGCTGAGTATCAAGGTTGTCCGGGTCTTCCCACGCCTTGCCTGCACCTGAACCATTACCAAAAGCCTCATCCCATGTCGGGGCTGTAATATCTGAATACGACTCAAGTCCTGCTTCAATAAGTAATATTTCGTCATCCGCCGGCACGTCTGTAAATTGTATCCCGAAAACAGTCTTAAATGCCTTTGTAGTTGTTTGCGTAACTGCACCTAGAGCCGTGAATGTTAATGTTTCAGATATAGGCATATCATTATTGTCCGTTCCCATTATCTGCACAACTTGATCCACTGCTTCACTGAACGTCAATTTAAGCAATGCCGGTACTTGGCTTGGTGATAAATCACCGGGCTGAGTATCAAGTTCATCCGGATCAGTCCATACCCTGCCACTACCGAAACCATCACCAAATACTTCGTCCCATGACGGCTCTACGAATTCATCAGACTGATCATCCATATACATTTGCCTGAACCATATCGGCATATTATCAGCATGTAATTCAAGCTTCATTCCGCCATTAGACGTGATAAAATTCGGCACGCCTTCAATAGGTGAAGCATGCCCAGTAAATCGGGGTGGATCAATGGGTGGCGAATCATTATCCAAATCCACCGATTCAAATTCGTAGATAATACCATTGAATTCATCATTATCAATCGGGGTTTCCCAATCGCTCTGATCCCCTACAATCAAATAGCTCTCATAAGGTCTTGCCATTTTATATGCTCCCTTCGTTTTAATCTTCTATTCTGCTGTTTCCGTTTACGCTTCTTTGGGTTCTTTTTCTTTTTATCTTTTCCTGCCATATATTTATAAGTCCTCTGTCCTGCTTACTTCATACCAACTCGTTCCATCATAAACGAAATCAACAGTAGCGGATTTGCTCGCTGTACCTGTGCTACATATTTACTCCTCCGTTGCTGCTGGTATCGCATCAATCAATGCCTGTTTCTGCGCTATCAAAGCATCGAGTTCCGCCTGTTTCGATGCTAGTTCCTCTTGAGCCACCGCTATCTGTCGGTTAAGTTCAACCGTTGTGATCTGCGTTCTACTTTCCACCAACCAACACATTCAATTCAGTTGTTGGTATCAACTCTTTGACTTGAGAATCAGATATAGGCAACATCTTCTGAGCCATTACTTCCGCCCTTGTAGTCACGCCTTCTGTTTCTTTTAGCCAAGCCTCCGCAATAGAGATGATGCTTGTTTTTGATGCTATTGGTAATTCTTTTGGGGTAACGAATATAGAATTGCTGACTCTAGCACCGCCAGAGCCTTCGCAGTCTATCACGACAGTATATCCTGTTATTACCCCATCAACTTTACGTTCCATAACGTCACTAACTTTGAATGTAGCCATTATATCCTCCTTACGAAAAAGTGTAATACTTATCTATCTGCTTAATTGTTGCAAGAAAAGGTATCTCATCCTTATATTTCTCAATTTGCTCTATCAATATTACTGACCCTGTGAAAACTACAAATCGCATAGCGTCTAATTCTATATGTAGCGTAAGGCACTTAGGATTGTTATTCTTACTATATTTACTCTCCGCTAATCTATATCCAATAATCAAAATCTCTCTATTGATTATCTCTGACATACTTAACTTATTGCCATCTAATATAGCTGATTCCTTTGCAAAATCACCGAATTTTTTATACTCCAACACATAACCCCCTTAACTTATCCATTTCAAGCTTTAGTTGTAAGTTATGAGTATTTGCCCATCGAAGCCATCCCTGCGTTGAAGCTAAAGATGATCTCAATTGGTCTCTAGTTAGTTTACCCTCCTCTAAAGCACGTGGCATATTTCTTAAACGCTTAATTACTCTCTTAGTAGTGCTTTTGCGCAAGAGGATATAATTCCTGAAATGCCTATATCCTAAAAAATCAAGCCCTTGTGATACTGGAAATATAGAACACTTTTTAAGTCTTAATTTTAGTTTCGTTTCTGCAAAGTCATTGATTACGAAAGCCAATTTGTTAAGCAATTCCTTTGAATTATGAAATATAACAAAATCATCACAATATCTAATATAGCATTTAACTTTATGTTCATGTTTCAAATATTGGTCTAATTCATTCATATAAAGATTCCCGAACCACTGACTTGTATAATTACCAATAGGAACGTTCTTATCGCCATCGATACTGTGTATGATGTTCTGTAATAAATTTAAAGTATCTTCGCACTTGATTTTCTTTTTTATTATCGCAAGCAAAATTTCGTGGTCAATAGAGGGGTAGAATTTAGCGACATCACACTGCATACAATAATTATTCTGACGGATAAAATCCATCGCTCTTCTGCTTCCAGCATGTATGCCCTTGCCGGCACGACAAGCATAAGAATCATAGATAAACAAGCTCTCCCATATCGGTTCAATAACGTTCATAATAGCATGCTGGACAATCCTATCGGGCGCAAATGGTAGTATGTGTATCTCCCTCTCTTTAGGTTCATGTATTAGCTTCGTTTTGTATGGAGATGTTGTAAATACTTTATCTACCATGCTGTCTCTGATCCTTAAGAGATTGCTATCAATATTTTCATTAAACTCAATGACTGCCCTTTGCCAGCGCTTACCTCTTCGAGCATTATAATAAGCGTGATACAGATTACCTATATCCGTTATCTTCTCAAATAGATTGCCGTGTCTTTTCATAAATAATAGCCTGACTGACTTTCGCGTATCGCTACTAGCCAATCAGGCACTCCGTTTTGTATTTTGCCTGTTAAGCAAGGTTAATAAGTCCAGCCGGGAGTTACTCAAATGTAATCCTGTATCAGAAGCGAACTGACTGCCGATATTCGTATTCGTATTCCAGCGATAGTTATTCGCATTACGGGACCGAGAACCTGAATTCGTCCCATTATTCCAATTCGCGCCAGCAAGCAACAATGACTTATCAACCTCAAAATCGCCGTGTTGCGATCTTGCTTTTAACGATTCAGCGGCTCAGAAGCGAACCGACCGCCGAGAGACGTATACGTACTCCAGCGATAGCTATTCGCATTACGGGACCGAGAACCCGAATTCGTCCCAAGATTCCAAGTCGCGCCAGCAAGCACCTTTACGTCTCCGTATGTCCCTTGCCTATAGAGCGAGCCCTTCCCGCCCGATAAATTGTAATATGTAAATGCAAGTTCAGGCGAAACGCTACTTGATTCCACTGTTTCGT